>ERZ1048068.518-NODE-518-length-34875-cov-27.324296_pt1 | contig 34875 bp, 38 predicted proteins | sample MGYA00383098_ERZ1048068 | MGnify/ENA primary metagenome ERZ1048068 (study PRJEB29581, sample SAMEA5548368) | metagenome | biome: marine; feature: coastal; material: water | depth 1 m | study: Short-term variability in the microbial, nano- and picoplankton... | reverse complement strand
AGGGCAAACTGGTTTGCAACAAGGTTTTGTACAAGATGGAGGGCAAACTGGTTTGCAACAAGGTTTTGTACAAGATGGAGGGCAAACTGGTTTGTCACAACTATCCGAAAACATCTGAACTTGTTCAATTGTCACGGGTTGGTCGGGATGTTCATCGGCAATATATTCGATTTGAATCGTTTTTCTATAACCAAATTCCACGTCACAACCGGGGTAAATATTCAATTTTCCTGTATCTACATATAGACAATCAATTGGACAATTATTCTGGTTATTATAGTTCTGTAAAGCACAGGTGACATCAAGTTGTTTGGTTGGACCACCTACAATTGCCTTAGTAATAAACAATTTATTGGGTTCGCAAACCTTATGAATACCAGTTGATTCTAAAAACTGTAGTTTTTTTAATTTCCATGTATATATATCAGTTTTGTTGTCTGTTTTTTCACATGGAGGTGCATAATTACAATCATTCGTGCAATTATTTTTCATTTCTATATAATACATGCCAATATTGTTCAATACAAATATTTTAACATCTATTCTTACGTGTTTTTCGTAGATTCTTTCGTAAAAACATTTTTATGTTGTCTTCAGACTCAATAAGTTGTTCCACTATTTCTTGATAGAAATTACGAAATTGAGATATGTGTTTCTTCATTTCTTTAATTGTGAACCATCGGATTTCTATCTTCTCAAATAATTTACTATCATTTAATAACGTTTTGTCCATTTTATTCCATAAAAACATATGACTTTGATTGTAATATTTTGGTAGATTTTCATCATAAGGTAAATGAAACATATGAATATGATATTGATTCACTAACATGTGATACGCCCCGCCGTTTTTTTTAATTTGCTGTTTTAGTTGTTTTTGATTACCCAAAAATCCGGTTAATTCTTCAGAACCCTCGCGTAAAGCTCCTTGAAATGGGGTTTCCCCTTTTTCTAAACCTCCTCCAAAGTCCGAGAACCCTTTTGCACTGTCTTCCATTGGATTTTCTTTTCCAAATAAAAAACATAATTCGTTATTTTTATTTAATGCTATTGGTAATATGCTACTTGCTACCATTCTATTGTATCATTAGAATTTTATATAATAAAACTTTTTTAGTTGAATCGAAAAATTTAAAATAATAGGTAATTACAATATGAAAGTTGCTCTCTGTTTTTGGGGTCTAACTAGAAGTCTAAAATATACAATAAAAAGCATCCAAGAACATGTATTTGACCCACTGAAACAGAATAATGTAGAATATATTATTTTTTTACATACCTATAAATTCGATAGTCCCTATATCAATCCACGCGCACAAGAAATTTATGTAAAATTAGATTTTGACGAATACAAATTACTTAATCCCGATTATGTACAAATAGACGATCAAGATGAAGTGAAACAAAGAATTCATATTGAAAAATATCGATCCATGCCTGACCCATGGCAGTCGAATTACGTATGTGTAGATAATTTTGTTTGTGCTATGTATTCAAAAAAACAATTAGGTATTATGGTCAAAGACAGTAAGATCGACTTTGATTATATTGTATATTTACGACCAGATGTAAATTTTCTTACATCATTCGACATTCGTTATTTTTCAATTGTTAAAAAAAACACGATTTGTACTCCGAATTTTCATTTATTTCCCAAATTAAATGATCGCTTTTGTATATTAAAACCAAATAATTTGGAGAAATATTCGAGACTTTTTGATTGTATGTACGAATTTAGTACAATATTTCCACTTCACTCAGAAAAGTTCCAACATCATGTCATGACACGTAATTATAAATGGATCATCAAATATGTATCCTTTCTCTTTAATCGTGTTCGTTGTAATGGTAACGAATTGCAAGACTGTGCGAAGTTATTTAAAATGCGAAATCAACCTTCTCATATAAAAATGGTAAAAATAAAACAAACTATTTCACAAACAAAATCAAATTCAAAGCAAAACGCACCCATGTTTAAAATGAAAGACGAGTTATAAAATTATTTTTTTTGTTGTACTCTCAACATACTCTTCGTCTTTTAATTCAAACGATTTGAAAATATTTTCAGGTATGTTATAATTTTTATCTGGAATTGAGTTATAAAACGATTTCACTAGTTCATTTGCTTTTATACGATCTGGTTGAAACGCGGACAAATACAGTCCATCCAATGATTTCACGCGCGATAACGCAACATACGTTTGCCCACACTCAAATATTTGACTACCCACATCAATCGATGCCATATTTAATGTTGCGCCCTGTATTTTATGAATGGTCAACGCCCAAGCCAATGTTAATGGAATCTGACCAACGGCAATACTCGGATAATCTTCAGATTGTCGATATTGCATGGAGATCTGTTTTTTGATTCCATTGACAAATGTCACTTCAGGAATAGGTCCTTGTTCCGTTTCGATAATATTACTCACAATTCCTTGAGAACCATTACAAATACCACTGTCCATATCCAAATTCACCGTACACATCACGACTGCTCCCACCTTCAAATACAAAATATCCGGGTACGACGATGAATTCATTAACTGACGAATTTCAAATTCTTTCATTTCTTTACTCATATTACCACATTTCAGTAAATGCTCGACTGAAATCGCATTATTGTTGTCCAAATAGGTTTTACAACTAGACTTTGTTTTATATTGAAAATGAAAACATTTCCCTTCAAGTTGTGAGAACATTTTATCGTTCAATTGTTCTGTCTTGTAACGCGTAGGATACAATTTAGTTGGTACAATTCCATTATACGCAGAAGCATCGAATTCGCGATTTACATATTTCTCTAAAATCGCACTGTTATCCAAACTCAGTTTTGCTTCACGAATTTGCAATAAAATGTCCTTGTATTTTGGATCGTCTTGACGGAAAATAGTCTTTAATAATACAACACTGTCAAGTGGAAATAATTTGGTCCATAATGGAGATTCGAAACAAAACCTGTCTGTATCTATGTCTTCACATGAACCAACCGGGGGAAGTTGATAAAAGTCACCTACAAACACTACTTGGATTCCACCAAACGGGCGACTATCGAATTGAGCCCTTTTCGCAATTTCATTCAAGACTTCAAACACTTTCAAAGACATCATCGACACTTCATCAATGATCAATACACGAACAGAACGCCAGTTTGATTTATTTTTCTTGTATTTTAACGCATTTTCCACGATTTTTGAATTTTCACCTTTACATAATCGTATTCCACTCCACGAATGAATCGTTCGCGCGTTACACATTTTTGGTAATAATATAGTAGCGCACCCCGTCATCGCGCACACTTGATGTTTGATATTCCGTTGAATACAATGTTGAACAAAACATTCGATTAGTTTGGTTTTACCTGTACCCCCGGGTCCGCTCAAGAATACGTTTTCGCCCTGTTTAAACAAATCCAACGCATATTTCTGTTCGATCGATAAAGTTGATAAATCCATAATTATATATTTATCAACTATTCTGTTTATATGTTTCATTCAATTTTATTACACGTGTTCTAGTTCCAAACAAAAGGAGAAGTCTAGACCATTGAAATCAATAATTCGTCCGAACTCATCGACTATACGTACATTTAAACGTTGAATATTCACTAATTCACCATATGTTCTGGTATCAGATACCATGTGATCTCCTAATTCAGCGTGAAACATAGTTGGCATATTTGTAGATGAAAACGCATAGTCTTGATAATTTGGAGTAATGCGCGCCAATATTTGCTGACTCGATAATTGGGAATTGCGCGAGAGTCCAAGAAAGGAATGAGGATTCCCATTTTTGAACTCGTCCAATACTAAATACAAATATTTGGGTCCATTAATATCCACTACTGCCTCTCCTGTAATGGAACCACCACTAATAATATCGTATGACGATAAACGAAATCCTAATACCCATCCTAACTTAGACATAAGACTCTCGCTCGGACTAGAACCTCCTTCGCCATTTACACAATCTGATTTGTCAAATACTGCACGAATATTTACACTCGAACTATTTGTTAATGTTATTTTACGTGTAGAAGTGTTATAGGTAAATACTATGTTTGAATAACTATTCCACCCTGTAGCACCTAACTTCTGATTGATTACATCCAATACAGAACCTGAACTCCATGGTGCCGAAGTCTTTTGAATAGCATTGTATTGTTGATTATCCAATACAATCGTCTCAGATACAATAGAAGTTGATGTAGATGCAGATGTATTAATTAACTGAAAAGTATTATTTCCTAATTGCGATGAAATATTATAATAAGAAATCGGAAATTCTACGGATTTCGTAGTCATACTTCGAATGCTATTTATTCGTTCGGGTAGAGAAATATTATAATTCGCAATATTACTTGTATCGTATTGATCACGGAATCGTGTATCAATCGTTAAATACTTATATTTGGTTGGTTTTGCTACATCAGTCATTACCATATGACTTCCGTGTTGCGTGACTTGAGGTTCTACGAACAAATTTTTTTGATCGAAATATTGACTCATTATATTTATTCTATATATTTACATAGTAAATTAAACCTATCTAATTTACCATATCATTCTAAACTTCTTATTCATATGTGCCATTGTATATTTTCATTTGTTTGGTTAAAAATAGTCTCCCTTCGTGGAACAATGTCAATGAAACGATTGCTTTGGCCATTCCTAGACCTTGACCACGGAAAATACCTTTCATACCGAATTGTGCCATGTCTTTTCCCAATTCTTTTAATGCTTCACCAACTCCAATCGATTTTCCTTTGATAGAACTTGTTTGCATAATTACTTCCAATCTTGACAAGGGATTCGTTGCAATTACATATAAAGGACTCACTATAGATGACGCTACTAAATTTGATGCCGACTGTCCTAAAGTTGTTTTCGTACCCAACTCAGTTTGTATATACTTTTGAAGTTGGGGTTGTCCTACCAGTCCAAGAACAGCACTAATAAAAGAGTGTCCCATTAATGGTATTGTTCCGCGAAACAATGGTCGGAAATTCTGTTGTTTTGCTGTTTGTAGAATTTCTGTTACTGGTACTTCTTTTCCAGTTGTACGTAAATTCACACGCTGTTGCTTTTCAACCATGCGTACTGGGTTAATAAATGGTGCCGATAAAATAGACGCGGTTGTTGCTGCAGCAAACCCGGGTTCTCCTGAATTTCCACTAACAGCAGTATATCCTAACAAAAACCCAAACTTGGGAATGCGTTTCAATAAAACACCTACCATACGCGGAGTTAAACCAGACAATGAAGAAGACATAGGTGCCTTTCTAAATACTTGTTTTGCCTCATTTACTGCTTGCTCAGGACTCACTGCTTTTCCTGAAGCGTCCTTTGCATATTGTTGTACTAATTGTCTATATGCCGTTAAAGGATTGTCACCCAATGTTTGAATTGCCGAACCGCCCAAATAACATACGAAGTTTTGAAACGGCGAAACTCCATTTTTTTGTACTTCAAAATACGAACTCATATATATATATATACAAAATTGAATTACTATGAAACATAACAACTTGTTATAGAAAAATGAATACCAACGAAGAAATAAACGAATTCTTTCAAAACAATGGGTCTTATACAAGACAGAATATTTTATTAGATGAATTCCAACGTCAATTACAGTCTATCCAAAACGTTGTATATTCATTGCAAGAAAAATGTACTAAACAACAGCACCAAATTGATGAATTAAAAAAAGAAAAGCATATGAGTTTGTCACGAAAACGCAAAATTATTTTGGAATATATTAACAAACCTTTTTGGCCCAAACCTTCGATTACATTTGAAACATGGATTCGTAATATTTCAGTCAATGTGCAAGATTTAAAACATATGTTTGAGCACGATTTGGTGAATGGAATCAAACATTGTTTGGAAAGATATAGTAACGTTCCTTTGCTTCCAATTTGTTGTTTTATTCAAAAACCAAACACCATTTATATTTGGAGTAACGATATAAGTGAGCAACCTAAGTGGATTATACTGGATTCGAACAAATATGAAGCGTGGTTAAATCGTATGAGTCATCACTTTCTTCAAACATTCCTTCAATGGCAAATGGACAATAGCGAATTGCTTCAATCGAATGAAGCCGAAAAAGAGAAAAATATTAGTTATATGCACAAAATCAATGGATTAGGCGACAAATATGAGAAAAAACGTCGATTACAACTTCGTAATTGGATTTACGATTCATTCTCACGAGAATTTGAAATCCAAGAATATGTGTAAAATCTAATAAAATTGAATGTTTCTTTTACTTTTTTAACGATTTAAACACAAGTATTGATAATAGTATAATGTCGTTCAACCCTCCCGACCACTTAGCAAAATTGAATCCTCATCCTCGCGATGAATTCATTACCTTTGATGAAGGACCTCATATTTACACTGTTCATGGCGATTCTAGTTTCACTTCGGTTACTACATGGAATCATAGTCACTTCCCCGAGTTCAACAGTGACAAGATTATCGACAATATTTTGAAGAGCAAGCGTCGCAATGATCCCACATACAAATATTATAACAAAACCAAAGAGGATATCCAGACCGATTGGGATAAGAATCGCGATCAAGCAGCCGCTGCCGGTACCAACATGCACTACGATATTGAATGTTATTATAACGATATGGATGTGAAAAACGACAGTACCGAATTTTCATGGTTTATGCGTTTTGTGAAAGATTTTCCCGAACTGAAACCGTACAGAACCGAATGGATGGTCTATTACGAAGAACTCAAATTGTCTGGGTCGATTGATATGTTGTTTGAAAACCCAGACGGAACTCTTCAAATCTATGATTGGAAACGCTGTAAAGAAATTAGTTATGACAGCGCTTTTGGAAAGTCCGCAACGCGTGAATGTATCAAACATTTACCAGACACCAATTTCTGGCATTATTCTCTACAATTGAATGTGTACAAGAAGATATTGGAATTGAAATATGGGAAAAAAGTGACAGCACTCTATTTGGTATGTCTTCATCCTGACAGCACCTACAAAACATATGATCGTATTAATGTCCCTATTTTGGAAAAGGAAATAGACGATTTGTTTGAATTTCGTAAAACTCAAATAGCATAATTTCCCCCTTATTAGTATAATAATGAAGTTTTTAGCCCTTATTGTAAGATATTTAAATGAACCCTTTTTTGATGAATTTGTGGAATATTATTTACGCGAGGGAGTGGATACGATTTTTGTGTTATATGATACGGATTCGACAATCCCTATTTCGTATAATACGCAATTCAATCCTAGAGTGGTGGTTATAAAATCGACAAATTTTAAAAAACGACAAATTCAAGACGTAAATGATGTATTTTTAAAACGAATCAAACATAAATATACATGGGTTATTTTTGTAGATTGCGATGAATTCATTAGTACGATTAAAGATAAAGAAACGACTATTCGAGATCAATTAGAACATACATATTCGAATGTCGATTGTATTCAAATTCCGTGGGTCATGATGTCTTACAATGGACGCGAAAAAGATCCACCATCAATTTTACAATATTTGACTACACGTTGGAATCATAATTTACAACATCCGCATCCACAAAACTGGCAAAAAGGTCGTTGTCGGTTCAAAGAAATTGAAGTGAAGTCCATTTCTAGGTGTGCAAAAATAGATGGGTTATCGTTACATCATCCAGTTGGAAAACGACTCATTGGAATGGATTCGGTTCATAATCAACATAGACAAATTCATCCTTTTTTCAAAAACTTGCGCGAAGAATATATTCGAATTGCCAATATGGCATGTTATCATTATCGTATTTTTTCATTGGAATCCGCAAAACGCAAATTGTTAAACAACAAATTGGATGGATATAAACCACAGTATTTACAATCTTTATTACAGAGTGATTATTCAGAAATCAATGACAATTTCATGAAAGAAAAATCAATTGAAAGATTCGGTGTAAAATGAATTAAAAACTTCTACTTATGATTTAGTAGATGTTGTTTGAAAAACATTATGGAAAACTATTAATAGGAGTCGGTTCTTCATTACTGGCAATCGGATTTGCTTACATAGCAAATAAAAGATTTTTTTTCAAAAAGATTGATTCTCCAAAAAAAAAGGATGTAGAAATTGACGAAAAAGAGGTTTATATAAAAAAATATGAGCACTTGTTTTCTGAGTCTTATGAATCAAATGTTGATTTTAATGAAAATATTCAAAAGGAATTTTATATAAAAGAGGAATACGACAAACTTATAGTCCAACCCAACAATCTATTGGAATCGTCATGGAAACGGCGTATTTTGATGGAACCAACTCCATTTGGTAATATAATAATGTTTTATAATTCATACAAGCAAGGGTTTTCGTATTATTGTGACGAAAATGTTCCCTATGTCTTTTTAAATGCGGTTGCTATGAAATATGTGTTAAAATACTTTTGTCGTGATTTTTTTATTGACAATTCCATTGTACCAAAAAACACCTGTTCCCCCTTTTTACATATACACGAAATCGAAAAAAAGAAAGAAACTAGTAAAACAATTGACGTTACAAAAGGTCCTTTTGCAAAACTGAAAACATACAAACCGGATAGTAAGGTAACATTTCAATCAACTGAACCTGAAAAAAAACCTAATTTTATTAAAAATAAATTCATTGGTTGTGGAAAAATTTATCAATTTTCACCGTTACAAAGTACTCCAAAAAAAGTAGTAAAAAAAGATATTCCGATTAAATATAGTTCATTTAAACAATGGCATAACCCGGAACGATTTGATATGATTAGTGACAGTGGAAACACGGGAATTGAATAAAATTGAATGCTATTTTTCATATTGGTTTAACAATATGAAAAAATCAATAAAATGAACTATCAATTTGAACTTATCTCAACCGTCAATGTACCATTAATTATTAGTGTAAATAATAACATAACTGTTCAAGAATTACGTAATAAAATTGTGGATGAAATTGTACAAAGTTCGATCTTTATAGAAGACGACATATTGGATATATTTGTCAATGATACATTATCATCCAATACGTTGTCTATACCGACAAGCAATCAAAGTATCAAAGATTTTATTCCCATGAATCGGAGATACTTTCCATTTGAATCAGTTTCGAAGAATACGTACAAGTTGTATATTATTGATAGATCGTATTGCGAACGTCTAACAAATTGTATCAATCAACGTAAGAACAAAAATCGCGAAATCAAAACGAACCATTTTGATTTTATGCGAAAATTGATTCCTACATGGAAAATTAGTCGTAAAATGTTTAAATAACCACATTCTAACTCGTGTCATTTGTAATATTTTGTTTTTTTAACCATTCTTTAAACCCGATACTTTTTTCCAAACTAAAAGATGAACCCAAATGATCTTTTGCTATAATATATCCTTGTTTTTCCATTTCATTCAGACTTTGAATATACTGTTCTTGTAATTCTTTGATAGATTCCATTGTTTTTATAACAATTCTTTTATTTATGTGCGTTTTTCAATTTTGTATGAATTGAATAATGGAGTTATACTTTAGCAAATATTTGGTGCTCTTGGTGTTTATAAAATATCCTTTTAATATAATTAAGAATCATGGGAAAGATGACATATAAGAGAAGAAAAAATGTTAAAAAGCAAAGTTTTAAAAAAAGGAAAAATAAGAAAATGAAGGGTGGTGATAATATTGAAGATGATGCGAGTGTTTCTACTCCTACTGGCGATGCTTCTGCTGGCGATGTTACTGAAGGTGTTCAAGAAACAAAAGTTGGAAATCCCGCAGATGATGCGACTTCTTCTCCTACTGGCAATGTTGCTCCTACTGGCAATGTTGCTGAAGGTGTTCAAGAAACAAAAGTTGGAAATCCAGCAGATGATGTGACTACTTCTCCTACTGGCAATGTTACTGAAGGTGTTCAAGAAACAAAAGTTGGAAATCCCACAGATGATGCGACTGCTTCTCCTACTGGCAATGTTGCTGAAGGTGTTGAAGAAACAAAGGTTGGAAATCCCGAAGATGACGCATATTATAAACAATTTTTGGAAGACTTAAAAGTAAATCCGGATGAGATTCTTCGTAAAAAAGTGTATTTATGGGATAGTGTTGAAGAGTTTTTTATATATGACCCTCACGCAAATAAATGGAAAAACGAAAGACAGACCTTGAATGATGATGTCAGTAATAGTCCAGGAAACACGAATACTAATCATAATGAAAATGTTTAAATATCTATAGTCTAAGTCAAATATTTATTCCTGATAAATAAATATTTAACAACCGAAAGGTCCAGAAGATGGTTTCTTATTCAATTCGTTTTGAAATTCTTCATCTGCTAATATACATTGATCGTTCGTATTTTTTATATAATCGGATTGATCAATTGGACCAACTTCTTTTGTAAAATTATCTATACCTACCCTTGTCGTTGTTCGTGTTTTAAATAAATCGCAACTCAAATTACATGATTGTTTGGGAATAGAAGGACATTGTCTTGTTGTAGCGTTCAACGTTTTCTTCTTTATGCGGTTGATATATTCCCCCTGTTGATTTAAATTATGATTTGTATCGGGTTTGACACTACTATAAGGTGCTGGACGACGGATCCATCTATATTTCTGATCTAACATTCCATCGGTAGATATCACCGAAGATTTTATTACTTGATTGTTGTTTGTAGAAGTTTCGGATGGTTTTACGATGTTCATATTATATGTTCCACAACACCCGCCATGACCACGAGGGGTTGCACCTCGATGAGGAGTTTTTATTAAAGATCGCGACATAGATGTTTGACCTACCCATCCTTGATTTCGAAAGCCCCCATTTATCGAAAACTGGGATACATTTACACTCATATTATTATATTTGGCAGCCGTTTTTTTCTTTAAAGCAACTATGGACATTATATATACAGATCATATAATAAAATATACATAACCCTTATTTATGAAGTAAGTTTTTTGCCACATGAACCAAATTTTCCATATGTTCTAAATTAGTCATTAACATATTGTCAATATTCTCCATATGGATTGTTGGTTCTTGGTTATTCTCCAAATGGTTGGACTCTTCTATTGAAATATCTTTACCATTTTCTACTTTAATTGGTAAAAAATATGTATTTATCTTTCGCATATTCCAATTTTCAGGATTTTTGGGTGTTTTGTGAATTTGTTTTTCTAATTCTTGGACTTTTTCTTCCAGAGTATTGATTTTTTCCAAAAAAAACTGTGTGTTGTCCATAAAATTTAATAACGGAATGGAATCATCTTCAGCGTTTGTCAATAATTCAATTAAAACATGTTTATTTGGTAAAAACTCTCTTTCAGTAGCGGTTCTGTTTTGGAGATCCATTTATTTAATTATATAAATTAAATAAGTGAAACAAACACGAACTAAATTCCTTTCATATTGTACAAATACTCGAATACTAAAGAAAATGACCAATTACCACCGTTTAAATTAATAACATCTCCATGATCGTTTAACAACTTAATACTCACCTTACTAATATTTACTGGACCAAAATATTTTCGGTCGTTATCCTGAAGCGTACCGCCATATTCTGTAAAAACATCACCTTGTTGTAATCCCGACACTTTAATTGGTATTAATGCAAACATATCTTTTACAAAAGGCGGATCTGAGTATATACGGGTTGTTTGTCGTATAAAATTATCTTGGGCTATAATATTTGCCGCGTATAATTGATTTTCTGTTAAACCCATTCCAGGTTGTACCGAATTGAAAATTGATGACTGATTTCTACCGGTATCAGGATTACAAATACGCGTTGCACTACTTGAATATTGAGGACGGGTTGCTGCCGGATTATTGCGAACCCCCGTAATTAAACCATCATTCAGATGATTTTGGGTATAATCGTTCAATATTAAATATAGATTTTTAAACAAATAGAGATCTAATGTGGTATTTCCTAATAATGTTATTATATCATTACTATCACAATTATAACTATAATTCGTACTGTAATAACCATTATTTTCATCTAATGGGTCTAAAAACACGGTTGGAACCGCACGAAATCCGAGTAACCAACCTAATGTTACATCCCACGTAGTTGCTTCAAATGAATTTGTATTTACCGACTTTATATTTACTGTTGCCGCCTCTTCATCGTAGAACTGTAAGACATAATCCTTTGCGGTATATACTTTATTTATATTCATTTGCATAACTGTAGATTCAGATCCCTGATTGTCAAAAAATGAATAAACTATGGAATTTTGCGTTTGTTCGTTATTGCGAAAACGAGAATTTATTGCGTTATATAAGTAATACAATGGATATATTCCTCCCGATAAGTCAATCTCTATGCGTTTCACACCATTTTCATCAGTTAAACCTTTCACATTGGATTGAGGAATAAATGAAAACGAGTTATTTTTATACTTATGTATTGTAGTTGTATTCGTTGAAACATCTCTACTTATAATATTTGATTCATATACAAAAAGTGTTTTTGATATATCATACATTATATCACGATTTCCTACTATTTCGGTGCCAGTTCGGGAAGAAACTAATGAATAACTTGCATCTGTAAAACCCAAGTAACTATTCCACATAGACCCAGTTTTAATACCCGGATTATTAGATGTTACCAAATCTCCGCTACTATCTAAACTATATCTTATGTTATTGCTCGCATCCATCCAGTCATTTGTATAAGACGCATCAGTAGTTTCATCTGATAAAACAACGGTGTAATCTTCCTGAGTCAATCTATTATCAACATTTGTTACCAATACCCATGACGCATCATATAGATATAATTTTGTATTTGACATGTTTAATCCATTTAATGATGTACCATTTGCGTCGGTTAGTCCTTGTATAGACGCAAATGTGTTATTTACCATATCTTGTAATATTTCAGATGTTCTATACGTTCCAGTTTTAAATTTGATTGTATAGGTACTTATGCCTTCTATACCAATACCAGTATTTGGCGTAACAACGATAATATTATTTGTAGTATTTATCACAAATGGAAATTGTCCCTTCAAATCTCCAGTTTTAAATAGTGCGTTTTTTGGCGTTATTTCACCATTCAAATCACTTGATGGTATCTTCATAATTTGGTTACTATTATTAAACGAAACATCTTTACTATTATCTATATTTGCGGATGAACTTACATTGTATCCAGGCAACCAACCATAACTCGCATCAGATACACCTAGATCTTTTAAAAAACACGATGATAAATCGAACGTATAATTTGTTTCATTGAAATAGGTTAGCATATCAAACTGCATACGACACCGGTTAGTTCCTACGTCATAAAATGCTTTTGCTTTCACATAACCATTTGAAATATCGTTACCATTTACATCTTGTATAGTACTGAATTTCGTATTAATTTCAGAATTTAAGTACGTTTCATTATACCCATATATTCCAATTAGATTATTCAATGTATATCCTTCATCATAACCTGCCGAAGCGTCTGTTGCAATTTTCATAAAACGATTATTATAACTATTGTCATACCCGGGTTTATTACACTGTAATAATAATGTTGGACGATTTGGTGACTTAATTGGATATAATGTATTAATCGGTTCGTTTTCCGCGCGAATAGAATTAGGTTGTGTAAAAATGGTACTTTCATCAAACATAAAACATGAATTCGCACCTGTCCAAAGCGGACCTTGCCAATATTGATTTCGTATATTTTGAGATAAATTATTTAATACATTGTTTTCATCTGGAAAAATAATCACTTGTTTTGCATTTCTCTTTTTTTTTGTTGTTTCTCTATTTAAGAGCGTTCTTAATTGATAACGTTGTAGCGTGGTGACTGAATTGTCTGTATTTGAATAGGAAATGTCATATTGATTCAATGATGTATTTACTCCCAAAAAATTATTTTCTAGTAAAGCGCGATTAATTGCCTCTAATAATGTGGGACGTGTATATAGACCAGAAACATCTCCAAATTCGATTTGATAGGATTCTAACACATTCGATGATGTATCGGGATGGGTTGAATATATTGATGGACCATCATAATTATAAATAGTAAAATAATTGTTTCCTATTACATTATTCGATGGATCATTGATAATTACATAAAAAGAGGCGTTCGGATCGAACTGATTGTATGTAATATTACTTAGGTCTGTATTCACTTTACCGGTCGCATTATATGAATATTCGTAGTTTGAATAAATACTTTCCATAGGATAAGCATTTGGAACACTTTTAATCCCTTCAATATTTCCACTTGAATCAATATTATTACTTAAATATCTTGGAATTACTAGATTCCCATACCCCATAAATCCAGGTATTGATTTATTTGCTTCGGTCTCATTAAAGGTATTGGTAAATTCATTAAAATATAAGTAAAAATTAGTTTCATTATACACTTGCTGAAGATCCAATGTTAGTGTTAATTTGGAAGTTTCTGGATTATACGATACTCCGGTTGTACCAAAATCAATATCCGTATTCTTTGACGCAACTGTTTGTACCGATTCATTTATTGCATCAATTAATTGTGTTACGTTATATGATCCAGCAACAATACCAAAACTTAAATCATATACACCACGAATACCATCAACATTTCCTAGTAACTGAAAATAATTCGCGTTATATACATTACTTATGTTATACCACGTGTAAGGAATGCTTACCGAATGTAATCGCAACGAGACTACGTTATTTAATGTTTCAGATAAATTGATAATATAATCAGTAGAAGACGGATAAGTTTCATAATTTCTAAACTGACTATCTAACTGCAGTACTCGTTTTTGTGTCTCTTTTAAGAGTGGATTTAACGAACTTGCCCCATAATCTAATGTAGTTGTTTGAACTAGTTGCTGGTTTTTTTCACCTTCAAATGTTAATTCATTGTTTCCAGTTACGCCTTTTCGATCATCAATTTCTCCTACATTGGGATTTTCATAATTATCATTGGTTGTCATACCCTCTATTATGTCATCGCTTTCAAAAAAATGACTATATACATCTTCAAAAAAAGATTTGATTTGTGTTGCCTTAGTACCTTCTACATCACTATATTGGTCAATTACTGACAATATCTTCGCCTCTAATTCTCGGTCAGTTGGGTTATTTAAATCCAACATTTCATATAATTCATTATCGCTATAATTCGTTATATCATATAAATCCTGTTTTTTTTCTTTCATTAAGACAATGTATAAAATTCATTTATATTATTTTATCGTAATAATACCATTTTATTTGATACGCGTTTTAAACATTTGAGTCATAAAATCCACTAAATCAGGTTTTCCTAATTCTTCTAACCGTTTTGACATTTTAAACAACATATCAATCGGAAATGCTTTTATACCTGACAAACGTTTTTGATGTCTCTTCCCAGTAAAACATAATATGTCGAATACTTTCATTATTTCCTCTTCTTGATCTGTCATATCATTTCGGTCAATGCGATTCTTTCCCAAATACACATAACGATTGTATTCAGGATTTTCATATACATTGTATTGTTTGTTTCGCATAACCGGTTGATTCTTTACCATACCTATTCCCATAATACGATTTTCGCTATTATTCATTTCTAATACTAACAAAATATCATCTCCTGTAAATGAACTTGTTGCTTTCCCGGGAACTCCGTACGCACAACCAAGCGTTGGATGATGTTTTTCACGATATGTTTCATTTTCACACCATGTGTCTTTATTGAACCGTGTTGTTACAACACGCGGTTTTGTTTCGTTATAATAACTACGTAGTTGATCATTACTACGTAATTCCTTCCTACGCATACATTTCAACGATTTTTGATACATATTTTCTTTCTATTTCTTGTTTTATGTTTGTATTCTTCAATTTTATAATTCATTGAAACCCGTTTAAACAATACTCTCTTTCATGTAATATAATGTTTCGCAATGAACTGTTGGATACTGTACGCAAAATTTGCTCCCCTGGAAAAGGTATTTTAGCTGCCGATGAAAGTACTGGAACGATTGGAAAACGGTTTGACAATATTCACTTAGAAAACACCCATGAAAATCGGTTTGCTTATCGCGATCTATTGTTTCATACTTCAGGGTTGAATCAATACATTAGTGGAGTGATTACCTACGAAGAAACATTGTTCGATGAGAAAAATGGCGTTCGTTTGATTCAACCACTTCTTGACAATGATATTGTCGTCGGTATTAAAGTAGATAAAGGTGTAAAACCTTTATATAATCACGACGAAACTGTTACACAGGGAATGGATGATTTGGACATTCGATGTAAGCAATATTATGATGCTGGAGCACGTTTTGCCAAATGGCGCGCCGTTTTGAAAATTGATTCCGAAAAGCATCTCCCATCAGATGTTTCAGTTCATGAAAATGCGGTTACGTTGGCAAGATACGCATCAATTTGTATTCAAAATGGTTTGGTACCCATTGTTGAACCCGAAATTTTGATGGATGGTAATCATGATCTCCAAACATCACATGATGTGTCTGTACGTGTATTAAGTCAAGTATATAGCGAACTTGTTCGACATAACGTGGATATTGATTGTACATTGTTAAAACCTAATATGGTTCGACAAGGAGTTTCATGTACCGATCAAATTGACTGGGTAAAAGTGGGGTCTTACACTGTTCATGCGTTTCAACAAACGGTTCCTGTTTCGATGCCAGGGGTTGTGTTTTTGTCTGGGGGTATGTCTGAAACAGAAGCAAGTGTCGCATTAAATGAGATTAATAAATGTTCTGGCATAAAACCATGGCGTCTTACGTTTTCTTACGGACGAGCACTTCAATCGAGTGTTATTCAAGCGTGGGAAGGCAAGGACGATAATATTGACAAAGCACAACAAATGTTGCTTACATTAGCACAAAACAATAGTTTGGCATCGCAAGGTACATATGATGGTATTGTAGAAGGGGGGAAATCTCTTCATGAGAAAAACTATGTGTATTAAGTATTCATCATTTGTATTATTTTTTTGTGTAATTCGTCCATAATATGACATTCTCCCTCTTTTGTATAATGTGCTTTGTCAGCAATGTATTTGTCCTCATTTTCGGCAATTGATAGACTTGGATTGAAAAAATGTGTGGCATGTTTTTCTAGACATCGGATAATTGAACGGCGATTTTGTACTGGAATGACGCCCTGAAAATGACTTACGAAAAGCACCTTTTTATTTATAGTATGAATCATTGTCTGAATATCCATAATATTATTTGCTAATTCTTCTTCTGTTAAGAGTTGCGTATCATATGGATCACTTATTTTATCTACATGTTGATGTGATAAATATAAGTTTTTGTTTTTTTGTATGATCGTTTTCATAGTAGCAATTTCTACAATGATTATTTCACTTTCATAAAACGCATCACATAATGACTTGAATTCAGAGTCGCATGGAAATATGGAAACAATGTGTTCTTTGTTCGTTCTCATTATTAAGGATTGGATAACTTGTTTGATGTAACTCGAACAAAATATAGACCCGAAGAAGTGCTGATTTGACCATAGCGTTCCTAATGTGTCGTATTCCGCAAAATACCCCGTTTTATGATTATTATCACAATTAAATGGTCTATGTATTCGACAACTAGCTAAAATATATATTTTTGGTTTCATTATATAAATATAAGTGTATTATTTTATATAATGGATACAAGTAATAACGATGTTGAAAATCCCCCTGTTCCGATTGACTCCGAAATTGTGAATACCATCAAATCAATTGAAAACGAATCGGTTGTCGTCGAACATGAAGATATTGATGATGATTATTCGAATCAATTGGACGAAAAATTGAATGAAATACGAAAGACATTTCAACATATTGTTCCAAATGGAAATGGAAATGGAAATGATATTGACATTATGCATAATAGTGATAGTCCATTAACTATTTCTTATCATAATAGCGACGATGAAGACGAACCGTCAAAATGTTTCAAAGAACTTAGTTATGAACAAGTGGAACGTTCGCTAGACAAATACTATGATAATGACAATAAATATTCTAACGAATTGGACATTATGATTACTTTTATGAAAGGGCAGAAGAATTTATATATTCAATCACATTTGTTATGTAAGCATAAATTACATATGTTAATGATTCCCGCAATGCTATTATCTACATTTCTTACCTTTTTGACGCCTTTTTCTTCTTCTTCTTGTGAAAATAATTGGAATGTCATCTTGTTGGCAACACTAAACGGGATTACTACGGCACTCTTGACACTCATTAATTATTTAAAGTTGGAAACATCGACACAAACCTTTTTTAACACTGCTAGACAGTTTGATAAGTTGGAAACATCCCTTGAATTTGTAGCTAGCAAATTGATGTTTATAGAAAATGAAAATGAAAAATCAACGATCGTGTATGAACATCTTCAAGAAGTAGAAACCAAAATTAATGAAATGAAAGAATGGAATTCTTTGTTTTTACCGGATGAAATGCGTGGAATGTTTCCGTTGATTTGCCATATCAATATATTCTCTTTTATAAAACGCATGGAAACAAACAAAAAAAGTATGGTGGAACGTTTCAAAGATATTAAAAATGAAATTCGTTATATTGTATATACTCATCATTCGAAAGAACTTCCCGATCAATCAAACCGCATACACAAACGACTACAATATTTGATTGATTCGAAAGATAAAATAAAACAACAGTTGATTCATTATCGAAACGCATATAGTTATATTGATGAACTTTTTACCATTGAAATAAAAAATGCAAGATTAAAAGGGATACTATGGAAACAACCCCCATTGACACATTACGACCATTCAAACCCGGTTGTAGATAGATATATTCAGGGACTAATACGATGAAACCAAACGCCAATAATCTTGATTCTCATACACAATTTTCACATTCTCACCTCTTGAAAATCGATCTAATATGTATGCACCATTTTGATTGTTCTGATTAATCGTCATTTTGATGAGCAGACGCTTGAAATTCTTTTCCTTCTTTAATGGTTTTTCGATAATGTGTTTAATTTTTCCAGCATTTATTTTACATAATTTTTTATATATAAATTCTTTTGGTATCAAATTTTCTACACGAGGAATACACATGGTTATATCTTTATAAGTCATATTTCTATTGAAACAGTGTGTTGATAACATTGTTTCAATTTTATCACTGTGCTGTATCACATAAACTGTAATTCATACAAGTATATAGTTTATATTCAAACTAATAAGGGAAGGACAAGGATACGGTTTTGTGCGGATGTGATACATAGTATTCCGACACTTATTCTTTAAGTGCTTTTACAAATCCTATAGATTAATTTAATTCACTACAAATATCATCCCATGTAATCACATTTGGTAGAAAATCGTTGTATTTTTCATTATTCGTGATCACAAATACATCATTTACTTTGGATTTTACTTGATTTAAATAAGGTTTAAAATCACCATCTGAACTAATCAGTCCCACAATGGATTGATCGTTACTATTTAATAAATCTCGAATAATCACCATATCTGCACGCTCTTTCTTTTTGTATGGATTCGGCACTAAATGTAAATGGCATCCGGCGTCATTTAATTCCATTTTTCTTTTGTCATTTAACCCTTTCTCTTCAAAATAACATTTAATTACTATTTTTTTGTCAGGATAAATTGATTCTATATAACTCTCTATTATAGACACCAGTTCGTATCCACTTTTGTTGACAGGAATTCGAGCATTTTCAATATCCCAAAATAGCATTACTTCGCTAGGATCTTGAAATTTTCTTACAAAATCATTCATTTCGCGTAAATCATTTGTCAATTTATCAATTTTTTTATTTATTTTTTCCATTATTTTTCTTGTCATTTAACATATATTACTATTTAAACCCTTTCATAATTATTGGTATAAATATCGTTTATACCAATAAAAAAACTTCATTGTATATTTCAAATGGTTGAAGAAAATGTGGATGATCTTGATCTTTCTTGGACCAACGAATATTTACGAACATTACATGGCGGTCTTACATATCAAAAAGAACCCATGAACACTATGAATGTCCATATTTATTATTCGAATACACAAAACAAAATAATACAACGTCTAAAAACAAATATACATTTAACAATAAATGATCAATATGATAGTAGTTCATTACTAGAAGAAGACTTGATTTCACTTATTCAGCAATACCGCATCTTGAATAACACAAAATATAAATGCGATGGTATAATGAAATTTCATATTGATATTGATCCCACTTTAATTATTGATCATGTTAATGACGAAGACTTCCAATTTCATAATAAAGATTGTGTCGAAATATATGATATACCTCGCAATATTCATTTTTCACCATCATTGTTCATTTTTCATCATATTAACTCGATTCATATTTTGTTTCGTGAATTAATTCTTGTAAATCCAACAAACAAACCGATTCCTTCTATTTTACGAAAAAAACAGGGGAAATACACCAAAAAACGGGTTCGAATTGCCGAATTACCGGAAACACGAAAAACGCGAAAACATTTATAAAAACCATTTAATCATTTCCTATTATACTGGTTAATGGATTTTCCAGTTCTTCGCGAAGACGATTCTATTTCTCAGTATCAAATCTTGTTTGTAGAATTGTGGAAAGATGTTTGTAATCATGATTGTACAAAATTAGAACACATTTCTGTTATTTCACAACAATTCCATAGAATAATGAATTTGCTACATAAAAATGTACCCCCAAATGATTCCATATCTTATGCTATTTATCAACATAATGTCTTTCAGTTATTCTCATTTGTTGCTTATATACGCGACATTCACAATGAACACGGGTATCGTCTGCTATATTACTCTTTCTTACATGTGTGTTTTGAATATGAACCTATTTTGACCAAAAATTTTATTGAATCGATGCTTGTTATTCGTAATAACGTATTTCCGTGCGGTTCATGGCGTGATATTTGTGGTTTATGTAATTATCTGAAAAATAATACACCCCTTGGTTTTGAACATCCATTGATTGACTTTTCGATTGAAATAATGAATAACACATTACATACCGACTGGACTTCCTATCAAGAGAATAATACTACTTATACAAATGTAGCCAAATGGGTTCCACGCGAATCATCCAAACCAAACAATTGGTTGTTTGAACTTCTTGTTGTTAATTGGTCCAAAAAATATTCCCACTATTTACCTGATATTCACAACAAGTCTTATTTTCGTGCTTTGCTAAAGTGTAAAACCAAATATAGAAAAATGGTTTCCACACTTAGTTCATTGTCTCATGTAGTAGAGCAAAAACTATGTTCTAACAATATTCAATCCATTGATCCATGTCAAATTCCTAGTGGGGCATTTTCAAAATACTGGAATGTATTCATGAATCAAACCGATTCGTATGATGAAAAACATGGTGACTTTCAACATCGAATGACCGCTTTTCAATGTGGTCATTATATTTTGTCTTTGCCTGATATACCCTTTTTTAATCACAAAATATCTACGTCCAATTTATGGTTTCCACAACATATTGATAAGTATGTCAGTAAAGCGCTACGATGTAGCACTATTATAGAACAACATAATCATTCTGTATATCCATCGAAGTTATCACTTGAAATTGATTTGTTAAATAGTAAATGGCAACAACTTTATGATAGTTGGTCAATCGCACATATTTTAAAACCGAATGCTCTTCCGGTTATTCATGTACAGTGTCGTTCATTTTGTGACCTTCAATTACATCAAGCAATTGGTAGAGCGTGCTTATTAGCACAATCTTCGAATATAAAACGTATATTGTTTTCATGTCATGTTCCTATTTGGATAGATATTAGTCATTGTTCTGATTTCGTATCCATTATTCAGACTCTTTATCAAAGTTTGCGAAATGAAGTGTGGGTGAATCCTTCTCTTGAACAATCTCTATTGTTGTTAGGAAATGATCATCCATTTTCATTGTATATTATTCGCGAATACGGCAATTGTTCTATTTATAATAGTGAAAAAACATATGTTTCATTAAGTAATATATTACAAAACCAACGATATAGGTTTTTCTCTGAATAATATAATGGGATGTCTGCCGTATTTCTTTTCTTGTTTTTTAAAAAAAGAACAAAAAAACGATATTATGAATCCATTATGTAAAAGTGACTCATGTGATACAATTGATCTGAATTCGGGTGCGTATTATAATACACACAATTCAATTACTACTATATTGTCACCAAAAAAGGTTCGGTTCTCATCCTTTACTGACGATCATTAAACTTTACATGAATTTGTTTTTCTTCTTGTAAGGTTTGTAATTTATCTTTCCTGCGATTGTTCGATATTTGTTCTTTGTTTTCTTGGACTGCGGTGTTAAATTGTTTCATTGTCTGTTTGTAATGTGTTTTGTTTGTTTTTGTAAAAATAATATGTAGGTTCTTTCGTATTTCTGATGGCAATAATCGATCAGTAGGTTTAGATAGTATGTTTCGTTTCAGTAATTCTACATATTTTGTTAAAAAATGCTCTGGATCTTTTGTTACTAAGTATGTAAGACCTGAAATATGTAATTCGATTAAATACATAATCGATATACTGTACGTATCCCATGTTTTGTGTGACGAACTTACTATTGTCCAAATCTCTCTCCATGTTTTGTCTTTGAAACTAAATACCCATTCTAACATCTCTTTTTCATAGTGATGTAATTCTTCTTCCGTAAAAATCTTCTTGCTTTGGATTAATCCATGTTTTTTTATGTACGTTTTCACTATTGATTCAAAACGTTTTGTGTTTGTTATTTTTTCGTCTAACATTGTGTCATTTATTGTTTTTCCCGAATTGGATAGTTCTTTTGCTATATGTGATAATAAAACCGTTTCGATTGTCCATGGAATATAAAAATCAGTGACAATGCCGAATCTATTTTCTTGGACTTTGTATTTCGTCATTTCTAAATTTTGCCCTTGATAAGATAATCCGAAATCTATGATTATCGGAACACCTTTTCTATCATCATACATGATATTGTTATGTTTTAAATCTAAATGAATGACATCTATTTGGTTCAATGTTTCTAAACTTTTTAGTAAGTATATATGCGTTTCGGCAACTTTTCGAATATACTGTTTTGTGTTTTGTTTCGTTGTTAGTTCGCTTTCTAAATAATCTCCCAATGTTTGCTTTCCTACATATTGAAGTTTGTTTGATAATAGTCCCGTTTTCTTTATTTTGTCTTTTCCTTGAACGATCATTTTACACGTTGAATACTTTCCTTCTTCCATTTTACCGATTTCAATGGGGCAACTTTCCAAAATAGGTGCAAAACGATTATTATAAATCTGTTCAGGCAAAGATGTTATTATTTTACCGATTATAATTTCGTTTTTACTCGTTTTGTCTTTTCGTTGCATTTTCGATAAGTATTCATTTGAACCTATTTGTTTTGTTTTACAATCAATGTTTGGACGATATACACAACCATATGTTCCTTGTCCTATTATATGAATATTTTCTTGGGGCATTTATTTATATACTATATACACATGAATTCTATTTGTTATAAGTATAATATGTTGTTTGTAACACAACATATTACACAATTACCATTTTACCATTTTACTGGGTTTCTTCGAGTAAGTCGTTTTTTACTACGTTCTTACCGCCCATTAGGTTAATGTAGCGATGAGAGGTGGTTTCGACTAAAGCACCATTTGCCCAAACACCGTATTGCATCTGATCATTATCAAGAGCAAATGAATACACGGTATAGTCAGTTGTGGCCATTTTCTTAAACTGACTGCATGAATTTGCGGTCAAACGGAACTTACCGTCAATATGCCATCCCCAAGGACGCTTGTATTCCGCATTGACCATTTGAAAACGTTCGACTTGGTCAGCATATTCGGGATCAGTTTCATCCACTAAAATACTATGAAGACCGGTCATTTCTAAGTCGGCAATCATGGAACCTGTCTTCTTCATTCTGTACATACCCATATCTACATCGGTTCTACCTAAACGATATGTTCCTGTCTTCATTATTTCGATTGGTCTGTATCCATGCTTGAATGTTTTCACTAACATTCCTTTGTGAAGGTTTTCTACCGCAACATACGTGTCTTTGTTGTCTAAATAACACAATATCTTTGTTCCTTTATTGAAGCAAATTGGTTTATTAAACTCGGTATAAAGGGGTGTTGCAGTTGTAAAACCATATAATTGATTGTTTAAAATGCCACTATTAAACAACATATTTGTTAAAATGTCGTTGCTATCTATTTTCCAGGCGTTTATTTTTCTCTTAAAATCGGTTGCTCCCGAAAACATTTCTGTAAAATCAATCACAGGTGAAGACATTCTATAATATTCTGTTATATAATCAAAAATACTAATATTATAAATACCAAAATTATGATTTTTGCTAAATGTATGTAGAGGAGATTCTACAGAAAATATGAATGGACACATACCATTCATATTTTTAAACGCTCTCAAAAGGGATCGAACCTTTGACCTCACGATTAACAGTCGTATGCTCTAACCAACTGAGCTATGAAAGCACTGCAATATTCTTTTTATATACATACACACAATACTCTAGATGATCTTTATGGCGCATCACTCCGTGGATTTCTCTCTCTTTCTTTTTATACCCTTTTATATACAACATTATGAGGGATGAGCGATTTGAACGCCCGACCTTTGGATTTGGAATCCAACGCTCTACCAACTAAGCTAATCCCCCGAATTTCCCACACGGGGAATCGAACCCCGACCGTCGCCTTGAAAGGGCGATATCCTAACCGTTAGACTATGTGGGATAATAAGGAAACCTTGATTCCATTGTTAGCAAAAGGTAGTTTCGATCTACCGACCTTTGGGTTATGGGCCCAACGCGCTGCCTCTGCGCCATCCTGCTTGATAGATTAGCGACATTCCAGTCGGTAGTAAGCCCCCGTTTTTCCTCGCTTGCTACTGTGAAATCCCCGATTTAACAATCTTGGTTTGGTTTTATTTAATTAAAAGGTTGTAAATCATGATCCCCCCATTTCCACTGAGACTTCTGGTTCTAGACCAAGGGATCGTCTCTTCCCCTACCCGATGTGGGGCTCGAACCCACGGCCACCAGCTTAAAAGGCTGGCGCTCTACCGACTGAGCTAACCGGGTATAAGCTCCTATTGGGACTCGAACCCAAGTTTCAGGATTCAAAGTCCTGAGTGATAACCACTACACTATAGGAGCAGAAAATACAATATAACACAAATATACATTTTTTGCACGATGAGGGGTTCGAACCCTCGCAGCTGACGCTACCAGGTCTTAAGTCTGGCTCCTTAGACCACTCGGACAATCGTGCTTTAAAACAGTTTTTCGACATATTTAGGTCGTTGTGCTCCAATGCGGGCTCGAACCGCAGACCTCTGCTTGACTCATTGCGCTAATTTCTGCCGTATAAGAACAGCGCTCTAACCAACTGAGCTATAGGAGCATCGTCCCCCCAGGACAATATAACTAAACAATATGTCTTTAATATATTATAATAAAATACTTTTTCAATCAACATGAGATTGACGATGAAGATGACTTTTCCATCTAAACCAAACATATCTCGCGTTAATACAACTTCTGTTTCTATGGAAAGTCCCTTTTCACAAAACTCTACGTTTGTGCTCTATTTAGAACCGGTTTATAATTCCTTCTTACAAACGTATCAAAATATCATTACGTTAAACGTTATGCCACAAGGATCTCTTCGTAATATGGTCACGTATTGTCAGTTTCCTAAATTGTCACCCTTTCAAGAACCCAATGCTACCTTTGACCCTATGATGAATTGCGTTTATGTATTGTTGCGATTTCCGGTTTCACAAATTGGATCGGGATATGGTGCTTTTAAACATGCTTCCAATTTAATGGGTGCTGATGATATTCCGTCTGTTTTTTCTTATTTACATTCCCAAGGTTATAAGGTCGATACTTCTTTAACATCTATGTTACAAGATGGGCGTGTTATTGTTGGTGGGGTTTCCGATAAACGCTATTCGGGTAATCGAAAAATGATTGCGATGGTCTCTTATTTACCCTCTACATAATTCAAATTTTTATCGATTTAAACTATGAGATTTTATTTGTAAAGGGTTTAAATTTAAATTATCTTATTTTATTATCATGTTTTATATAATACTTCTTTTTATGTTTTTTACGCGATCTGTTTCTTTTAGTGGATCACATTTTATTCGAAAACATTCTCCCATTACCATGCGCGGGTCTAAGAAATCCATTTCACACGACGTATTTCTCCCAGACAAACCCATTTGTCCTATTTATAAACCTCGGGGTCCGAATCAAAAGGTCTATGTTCATTATTTACACGATCCACAAGTTTCCATACTTATTGGCACCGGTCCTGCCGGAACTGGCAAAACTTTGTTTGCTTGTGCTACTGCTGTCCAAGAACTCATGGATCGCAATATTGATAAAATTATTTTAACACGCCCCATTGTTCCTGTGGAAGAAGACATTGGGTATTTACCCGGTTCCCTAGTAAATAAAATGCATCCTTGGACTCGTCCCATTTTTGATATTTTGGAGGAGTTTTATTCATTACGCGAAATTGACTCAATGATTCACTCGGGTATTATTGAAATTTCTCCACTTGCTTTTATGCGCGGGCGTACATTTAAACGCTCTTTTATTATTGCTGACGAAATGCAAAACTCCAGTCCTAACCAAATGCTTATGTTGGCCACACGATTAGGTGAGCAATCGCGCATGGTCATTACGGGGGATTTGAAACAAAGCGATCGGTGTGAAAATAATGGACTCTTGGATTTGATGAACAAATTGGATGCTTATGAAAAACCTATGAGTGAAATTAAAATGGTGAAATTAGATCAACGCGACGTTCAACGCAGTCGGACGGTGTCCAAGATATTGCGTATATATGGTGACAATAGTGATAGAGAACCAAGTTCGCATAAACACAGTTCGTATTCTGTTTTTTCTAAGTATTCCAACTCATAATCTATGTGCTTTCGTTTTTGTATATTATTATATAATGACTATTCGTATTTTATCAAGCAAAACTCATTCTTTTTTACATCAATTCCACTTTTTCAAGGGTTCCAAACACATTGGTCATTGTAGAACGGTTATAAACAGTGGTGTTGCGGTTTTGAGTGATTTGGAAATTTATGATCAATATAAAAAACAGGGGTTGGGAACTCACTTCTTACAAGGGACGGAAGACAAATTAAAAGCAAGATTCGGTGTCCAAGTAGTATCATTGCTTGCTTGGCAACCTTCTGGAGGATTTGAAGTTGTGGATTTCTTTACAAAAAATGGTTATGAACACTTATTGAAAGATGTTGGGTCTTACGACGATTCTGTCACTATTTACGATCTACATCGATTACATAAAAAATTATAATATGTTCTTTTATGTTTCATATTATAATTCACAATATATTGAACATTGACCCTCATTTTCCAAACATGCTTTTATTTGACGTCCCAAACAATAGGTTGCCATTTTACCCAACGATTGGTTTTCTTTTTCAGAAACATATGTGGTTATTTCGGAAAAATGTCCATCAAACGCATTTTGTAAATTATTGGGCAACTTGTTACATAACTCTTTCAATTGAACATCAAAACTTTCTTCTATAGTGGTTAAGGTTTCGTTCAATTCTTGTAAATGACCTTCGTCTATTTCATAAACAATTTCGTTGTCTTCGTAGAAATGTATTCCATTTTCTATGTTTTCTCCTTCTTTGTCCAAGAAATCTTCCAAACTATCATAACAATCTTTACAATATTCATCATTTTCATCCTCTATGTAGCAATTACATCCTATCCATAACAATTTGGGTTCATTTGCTTGTATATTTATCAGATTTTCTATATCATTACTCGACTGTAATCCAACCCAAAATTTTCCTTCGATGGATCCACTATAATAACGACCCATTTTCTGTATATATACCAAACAATATATTTAAGTCCTATGTGTCATATGATTTTTTGGTACTCCTATAATTTTTATCTTGATATCCTCTTCTTCTTCTATTGTTGTCCAAGAAATCAAAAAATATTTACACATTTAATATGAAATATTCCTGATCGTCAAAGAAACTACTATAGGAACCTGGTCCATATCTTGTATGGACTATTTGAATTCGGACGAGACGATTTTGTAGCAAAAGGATTGTTTGTAGTTCTAACCAATTGATCAATATAGTTGGATAATTTGTCATTTGAATGTGTCAATGGTATTGTATTGTATTGTCCTTCTTGGATACCGTTATTTGCGACGTCAATATCAATCACAAAACTAGCAGTTCCTTCATTATTTGCAAATTTTAATTTTCCCGACAGACATTCTTCAAATACATCGCGAACATATTCTCCATGTTTTTCCTTCATCTCTTTCCAAAGTGTATTGCAAATATCATATTGTTCTTTCCATTCTCGATATTGATCTCTTGCTCGAATAAACTCGGGATCTAAGTTCGCATCCTTTTTTAATTGATTGACCGTATATTCACTAGTAATAATACCATCTGGTAAATGGTTGAATATTTTTTCTAATAATTCCAATAATTCTAGATTTGGACGATGGTTCTCATAAAATACACTTAACATTAGCGCGTATGTTTCAGATACATTCGATGATGTGGGGCGACCAGCACCCTTTTTTAGGGAAATTTTGTGTTTTACTTTAGGGTTGTTTTTAAATATAAGTAACGCGTCTGTTTTTGATTGATCTACTACTGGTGTGCTAGGTTTTTTTTGTTTTTTTAATTTTATATAACCGTCTGATAATATACATTTTTTACTGAAAATAGATGCGACCCAGACATTTTTTATAGACGATTGATTGAACAATTGAACAAACAACTCTTCGTTCTTTAACCCTCCGTTTTTACCTCCTCGTTGCATAGTTGATATTATTTTTTGCATGTGAATACATTTCGGTATTGTTGAAAAAGAATTTCAATTTTGTATTTTATACAACCATATGCCCAAGTGAAATATAGAACTCGAATTTTTTTACATAGATCTATCCTTCTCCTTCTATCGTAGTCCAAGAAAGACAATATAATACATCCATTATTCCTCCTCTTTTCGACCATTTTCTTCATTTGTATTACTATCAAATGGTTCAGCAACACTTGTTATTACCTCCATAAATAGTTTCCCTGCTAATTTCAGTACATTCCCCACGTATTCTAACATATTATATAGTCCAAGAAATTATCAAACACAACTATTTTGTGGTGTAATGCTATATGGTTTTTGAATTATTCGGCATAAGTTGCTTAGTATCTTGTATATACAACCTGTCTCACTTTTTACCCGAAGAAACGAACAACCATTTTCAATCGAGATCACATTTCTTTCTTTATCCGTATAATTTCCCGCACCCATTCACTTTAGAAGAGACGAACATCCGATAAGACTGAATATGTCCTAGGCACTCGAGCACCCAGAACCCAACGGATCTATGCCCCAACTCGTGTCCAAGACTGGGTCCCAAGGTTCCGTTGAAAACTCTTGTATGTACTTATCGGGAAATGAGTGAGTTATTGATTTTCCAGTGATTTATCGGAAATTGAGTAAAATTGATAGTCTTTTCTTAGCACTTATGGTAAGAAACACTGATCATGCCTCGTTACAAAAGATCCCCCCACGAATTTGGTCTCCCTCCTCGCGCTGCTGGGGGTGGAGAAGACTATGTTGCCGGCATTCCCCGCAACCTTCTGAATGACTTTAACCAAGAAGTATTGCGTATTATTCCAAAAGATCATGTGAATGTATCTTCCGCGCCCCCTTCTTCCAAAACTTCTTCTCGTTTATAAAAACCGTTTCTGTACAAAGAGTCCAAGACCCAATATCGTGTCGGCAACTAACGGCAACGATGCTATTTTGTCCCCTTGTAGAGAATATATTGCCCCAGCACCATAGAGGAGACCGTGTATCAATCTATACTTGGCCCACCACGTGTGTCCTCCTGCTTCAAATGCGTTCAATCGCTGGTTAGCGAAATACAAATATAAAAAAGTGACTGCTATAATAGAAAGCAGAATACCGTAATAAAAAAGCGTTTTTTTGTCTAGATAGAGAGGTGCCAATGACATACCTATGCGCAGTGGCATGCATCCTAACAAAAAATAGTTGATGCTATTGTTTGTTGAATTCATCTTATATAATAGTGCTAAAAAAAGACTGTGTGCGTTTTTCTTGGACAACTATAAAAAGGATTCTCCTTTTTCATACATTTTCAGTTGTATCTAATATAAACTTGCTGAATATGCCATGTTCTATTTGTGGTTCTATTACACATCATGCTAATGATTGTTTCAGCGTAGAACTTCGACAGTCTGTTGATCGTATTAAAGCCTTATGGTTGGGCGAGAATATGCCTGAAGGTTGGACAGAGGAACTTGTGAAAAACTGGTGCGCCACTTCTCGTATAGGACTTCCTTATTGGAGACGTATTTGGAGTTGGTTAGATTCTGACTTTCCTGAACAGGAGGAGATAGTGTTACGAATACCGATTCCCGATAGACCAGCATATTGGTGTATATTATTCTTTATAAAACCTCGTCCCACAAGTGTTGGCGAATTCAAACAACGTGTTCAAGATTATGTACGACCTGCCCAATATCCCCATGTAGTTCCCCCTAGACCATTCGAAGATGTCGTTGCTCCTCCTAGACCTCCTGGTATTCCTCTCCAAATCAATATAAGTGATATATATCAATATCTAACAGATAATATATCTCACCTAATGTGGCGGCGTGATAATCAGATACTTCCCCAAGTATTACCAGATCGACGCGCAATTGTAAGGAAGCATACAGACACTTTTAACACGTATCTAAGTAATAGTATTCGAAATCATCGTCGTCGTATCCTTCAACGACTTCAGGAATTTCAAACTGAAGTCCTTAACCTGAATAACAACACGAAAAATATTCGTCTAGTGATGGATGCTCCAGATAGTGCCGACTATTTTGTGGATCCCACATGTCCCATTTGTATGGAAGACATTTCACCCCAAACTGTTCTTGCGTTCGGTTGTAAGCACACCCTTTGTGGGAGTTGTACTGCTGAATCTCTAAAAAAACCAAACATTTGTTGTCCTACTTGTAGAACCCCTGTTACTGAGGTACGGTTCAGACCAAACACGGCACCAGACACTTTCCACAAGATCTCTTCCCATTTATCCTTTAGTTAGAGAAATACCTTAATTTTAACATACCTTAACCAAACCCCTTTTTTCTTGGACAACCATAAAATCGAAACTCTCTTTTCTGTTTTGTCCAATTCACAAAACAGATAGTTATTAAATCATGGTGTGCTCTATTTGTAGACAAGATGGACACTGCGCGGTACATTGTACCAGCGTAGAACTTCTACAGTCTGTTTCTCGCATTAAAGCGTATTGGTTGGGCGAGAATATGCCCGAAGGTTGGACAGATGAACTTGTGAAAAACTGGTGCGCCACTTCTCGCATAGGACTTCCTTATTGGAGACGTATTTGGAGTATATTAGATGATGAAGTTCGTAATCGCGGATGGCGGCGATTACCTCCTGCCGAAAGACGAGATAATCGTGTATTACAATTTGTAAGACCTTATCCAAGAGACTATCTCACATTTAAAGAGCGAGTACAAAACTATGTGCGCCCTGCTCAACTTCCAGTTGCTCCTCCAAGACCTGCTCCAAGACCTGTTCCTCCAAGACATCTGAATAGACCCTTACCTGTTATGCATGACCCGCAGGCACCCAACATTGACAGAGACATTCTTCATCTTCGGCGTCATATGGAAGGGGCAATCGCAATTCATCATCGCCTCTGTCTCGATGTGAAATCCCGGCACGATAATCGGTACAAAATCGGTATAGTAATGGATGCTCCAGATAGTAACGACTACTTTGTTGATGGCACATGTCCCATTTGTATGGAAGACATTACACCCGAGACAGTGCTCGCCTTTGGGTGTAAACACACATTTTGTGGAAATTGTACAGTTGAATCTGTACATAAACATAGTGTCCGTTCCATTAGCGCAACTTGTCCTGTGTGTAGAACACCTGTTACTGAGGTACGCTTCAGACCAACCACTACACCAGAGACCTTCAATAAAATATCTGCCCATTTGTCCTTCCGTATGGAATAAAAAGGGTGTTTTCACTTATCCGGAAATGAGTGAGTTATTGATTTTCCAGTAATTTATCGGTTTTCATCGGGTTTCATCGGGTTTTATAATGCGTCCGGGGAATATTTTTGTAAAATTGATTGTTTTTTTTCGATTTTACTGTAAGAAAACAATAATTAAAACAATCAGATTAAATCAAGATGTCAGGAATTGGAGAAACGCTCATTATAGTAGGTATATTTATATTTGTAATGGCAAGAGAATGGTACAAACTTGCCTATGAACCGAATTAAACATGGTAGGTTGTACAAATAAAAAGGGTCTGTATCCCTTTTTAACGTAACTCTTCAACGGACCTTTCTTGGACACCTGGTCAGAAAAAATGCTCGGAAAACTCATAAAATTGAAGGTCTTTTTTGGGTTCTAAACAGTGGTATCAAACATTTACTTGAAGCAGTATTTCAACGCAAAACATGTCTAACAACGCTACTACTACCACTACCACTCAGGGATCTCAGGTGCCTTCTCCTAAGAAGGTTGCCAAGAAGGTTGCCCCTGCTGAGGGTGAGCAGGAGAAGAAGCCGCGCAAACCCACTTTGAAGGAGAAGCACTCTCGCTTCCTCGTATCTAACTATTCTCTTATTCAATTCCTCTCTTCCAAGGGACTCATTACTGACGAGGCCGTCGAATCCGCATATTCCGAAATCAAGTTGCTCGCACCGGTCGAGGATCAGGAGGCATTTTACGAATCTTATCTTACCGAGTCCAAGACCACAAAGAAGGCGATGACCAAGTTCATTCGCGAACGCAACAAGCCCCCCAAGGCACCTAAGAAGACCCGTGCCAAGAAGGCAGATGGCGAAGTCGCACCTAAGAAGTCGCGCGCCAAGAAGAACACGACCGTTGCTAATGACACTGAAGTCGATGTAGTTGCTCAGGCAACTGCGAATGATGGAGGAGCCAGCGATTTGGTGAATGAACTCACTGCCGCTGCAGTTGCCACACCCGCAACTCCCGAAACTCAAAATACCGTAGAGGCACCCGGAGCACCAAAGAAGGAGCGCAAGCCTCGTGCTAAGAAGGCAGATGCCGAACCTAAGACAAAGAAGGAGGTTGCCGAGAAGAAACCTAAGGCCACAAAGAAGTCCAAGAAGGAGGAGGAGGCACCAGTTGTGGCAGCACCAGTTGTCCAAGAGGAGGAAGAGGACGAGGAGATCCACACTCAGGAGATTGAGATTGGTGGAAAGTCCTATTTGATTGATGGCGACAACAACATTTACAGCGTTGATACTCACGACGAGATTGGAACGTATGACCAAGCCACAAACACGATTAATGCCAACGTTTAAAACTTATTTTGTAATCTAATTAACTAACTTTCTTTTTTTTGCAACAATGTATATAAAACTTATTTTTTTCTACTTTCTATTATGTCCTCTTTTTGTCAATGTTGTGAATACGTCGCACAAAATCATAGTACTTATCTCAAACATCTTGGAACAAAGAAGCATGCCAAAAGGTATCTGGAGACAATAAAAAATACGGAGAACCCGAATCAAAATATAGTATTCTCTCATCTTTCCAAAGAAAGAGTCCAAGAAACACAAAACAAACATCCAGAGAAAAAGGATAGAAAAGGGACATTAAAGAAGAAATGGGAAGAAAATGTCCAAGAAGAAGTTCCTCAGAATACACAAAACACACATTTTGAAGAAAATGTCCAAGAAGAAGTTCCTCAGAATACACAAAACACTCATTTTGAAGAAAATGTCCAAGAAGAAGTTCCTCAGAATACACAAAACACTCATTTTGAAGAAAATGTCCAAGAACTTACTGATTTTTTTTTCTTGGACACGCGATTGGTTGAATTGTGTAAAACGATATCAACACCTATACATCCCACATTTTCATGGTTCATGTGGTTATTTATATCAATAACTGGTTTGTTTCGTCCGTTTCACAAAAAAACGGAGGAAAATGATATATCGGGAAATGAGTGATTTATTGATTTTACAGTATTTTATCAAAAATTGGCAGAAGTGTTCTATAGATTGTAACTATTATGGTAAGAATGAATATAAATTGTGCTAATTGATTCTAGGAATATAGAGGACGAAAATACTATCTGTATATGCTCGTTCAATAAAATTGAATGAAACCGATCTTACAAGACAGATGACAACAAATATTTTATAAACCATGGTAAAAAATACGAACGGAGGAAGCAAACACAAAGGACTTGCTCGAAAACTTGTTAATGCTCCTGTTAATAATACACTCAGACTTCCACAAGATGATTCGGAATGTTTCGCAAAGGTTGTCAAAATGCTTGGCAATGGCATGTGTCATGTAAATCTTGTTTATAAAGAACAACTTTTACTTAACGTTGTTTGTCACATTCGCGGCAAATTCAGAAATAAAAATAAACGCGCTAATCTTGTCTCTACTAATGATATCTTACTTGTTGGCATTCGCGAATGGGAATCTGATATTCATAATTGTGACCTTCTTCTAATTTACTCCTCTCACAATATTTCACTTCTTTCATTACCTTCTTTCGACAACCTCTCTAGTTCTTCCTCTATACACGAGGAGGTCTCTTTCGACAATTCTAATACTCACTCCAATACTCACTACAATTCTCACTCCAATATTATTCAGATCGATTCTAACAATATCGATTTTAACGATATTTAACCGGGATTTATATTTTACTTATTA
>ERZ1048068.514-NODE-514-length-35121-cov-6.442166_pt1 | contig 35121 bp, 28 predicted proteins | sample MGYA00383098_ERZ1048068 | MGnify/ENA primary metagenome ERZ1048068 (study PRJEB29581, sample SAMEA5548368) | metagenome | biome: marine; feature: coastal; material: water | depth 1 m | study: Short-term variability in the microbial, nano- and picoplankton dynamics... | reverse complement strand
TGGTGGCAAAGAGCTTCCTCAAATTGCCTGGGCCAAGGCCTTCAAAAATGGAGACTTCAGATCTGGATATTACAGAGACCAGACGTTTATGATGGCCATTGGAAAGTTGACTATAGAACAATTTTTTGCAGGCCTTTATGCCCACACCGACATCAATTTCGATCCTATGAGTGCAGGTCGGCAAATGGGAGGGCATTTTGTAACACATTCTTTAGATGAAAATTTTAACTGGAAAGATTTAACAAAACAAAAAAATTCAAGCTCAGATATCTCGCCTACAGCAGCACAGATGCCTAGGCTTCTGGGCTTGGCGCAAGCCTCAAAAGTTTATAAGAATATAAAAGGTTTTGATGCATCAAAATTCTCAAATGAAGGCAGCGAGGTTGCTTGGGGCACCATTGGAAACGCCAGTACGAGTGAAGGGGTTTTCTTTGAAACGATCAATGCTGCTGGAGTGCTACAAGTACCAATGGTAATTAGTGTATGGGACGACGATTATGGAATTTCGGTCCATGCCAAGCACCAAACAACTAAAGAAAATATTTCCAAAATTTTAGAAGGTTTTCAACGCGATGAAGAGGACGCTGGCTATGAAATTTTAAACGTAAAAGGTTGGGACTATCCTGCACTAGTAAACTGCTATGAAAAAGCAGGTCAAATTGCACGTCTTGAACACGTCCCGGTTTTGGTTCATGTTGAAGAACTAACGCAACCCCAAGGGCATTCTACATCTGGTTCACATGAACGTTATAAAAAAACAGAACGCCTTCAGTGGGAGAAAGAAAACGATTGTAATTTAAAGTTTAGACAGTGGATAATTTCCAATAATATTGCGTCTGAAGATGAGCTTTTCGATATAGAAAAAGACATAAAATTAAAAGTTAAGGCGGGCAAAACCAAAGCTTGGAATGATTTCATCAGTCCAATTAAAGTCGATGCAGATAATGTAATTTCTTTAATGCATGCTGCTGCAAAGGTGTCTTCTCAAAAATCATTTATTGAAAAAGAAATCGCCAAATTGGAGTCCATAAAAGAACCTATAAAAAAAGATATTCTTGGAGTTTCTAGAGATGTTCTAAAGTACTTAATTCACGAAAATACCAGTGAAAAAACGCAATTAATCCATTGGATCAATGATTATACAAATTTAGGCCAATCAAAATTTAGCACGTTGTTATACAGTGAGTCTGATCAAAGTGTTGAAAACATTCATTCGCTGCCTCCAACTTATTCAGAACCCTCAGAATTTGTTGATGGCCGCATAATTATTAGAGATAATTTTGATCAAATCTTTTCAAAATATCCAGAAGTACTAATTTTTGGGCAGGATTCTGGTGCTATTGGAGATGTCAATCAAGGTTTAGAAGGGCTACAAGAAAAATATGGTAGCACTCGAATTGCCGATGCTGGTATTAGAGAAGCAACCATTATTGGACAAGGCATTGGTATGGCCATGCGTGGCCTTCGCCCAATCGCAGAAATTCAATATTTAGATTACTTACTGTACGCCTTACAAATTATTAGCGATGATTTAGCCACATTGCATTATAGAACTTTAGGGAAACAAAAGGCGCCAATGATCATTCGTACACGCGGCCACAGGCTAGAAGGCATTTGGCACTCAGGTTCTCAGATGGGTGGAATTTTAAATCTGATAAGAGGGGTACACGTACTAGTTCCTAGAAATATGACAAAGGCTGCTGGATTTTACAACACTCTTTTAGAAAGTGACCAACCAGCTTTGGTAGTGGAATCCCTTAACGGTTATCGCTTAAAAGAAAAGAAACCCAATAACATAGGGGAATTTAAAACACCCATTGGCGTTATTGAAGTCGTTAAAACGGGAAGAGATTTGACCTTGGTTTCATATGGTTCAACATTGCGTTTGGCAGAACAAGCTGCACGTGAACTCTTAGAAGTTGATATTGACGTAGAAGTAATTGATATTCAGTCCTTAATTCCATTTGATAGAAACCAAGGTATTTTAAAAAGTATTCAAAAAACAAACCGACTGCTCATCGTTGATGAGGATGTCCCTGGAGGTGCATCTGCCTACATTTTGACAGAGATTCTAAAACAAAGCGGGGCCTATGAGAATTTAGACAGTGCGCCTCAACTGCTCACTGCACAAGCACACCGACCTGCTTATGGTTCTGATGGCGATTACTTTAGTAAGCCTTCTAAAAATGATATTTTTGAAAAAGCGTATGATATTTTGCACGAGTCTAATCCCATGGACTATCCCAAACTGAGATAATATACTTAGTCCACCCATGTTTGTATAGCGATTTGAATTATTGTAATATTACAACTACAATCTTAAAGATAATCCTATAAAAATGTCGGTATGAATCCAAATAAATCACAGAAGCCTACAAAATCAGAGTTCAAAGAACTTTCAATCTATACCGCCCTTCTTCCGGTATTTGCATTGATTTTAATGTTGTTTTACAATGTGTTTTTTGTTTTTGGAGATGATGCATTGAGCGGAAGCAATCAATTTATATTGATATTGGGTGCTGCTGTCGCTGCCATTGTTGGATTTATAAATAAAACCTCATATCAGAAAATGTTAGAAGAAGTCTCTCAAAATTTAAAATCAACTTCTGGAGCATTACTGATTTTACTTATGGTTGGGGCATTGTCAGGCACATGGCTTGTCAGCGGAATTATACCAACAATGATTTATTACGGGCTTCAATTGTTGAATCCTACTTTTTTCTTAGTAGCCTCAGTCCTTATTTGTGCCATTATTTCGATTGCAACTGGAAGCAGTTGGACGACCTCAGCGACTGTAGGCATTGCCCTCATAGGCATTGGAGACACCCTTGGGATTTCTTTGGGAATGACAGCAGGGGCAGTTTTATCAGGGTCTTATTTTGGAGATAAAATGTCTCCTTTAAGCGACACTACTAATTTGGCACCAGCAATGGCAGGCGCAGAATTGTTTGACCATATAAAATACATGGCCATTACAACTGTACCAACTTTTGTAATCACACTTTTTCTGTTTTTAATTATTGGGTTTAACATTGAGATCGATGGCACTCCAGATATTTCTAATAAGTTAGAGGCGATTGATCAAGCTTTTAATATTTCACCATGGTTACTGCTTGTCCCAATTATGGTAGTTGTTTTGATTGTAAAGAAAACACCGCCCCTGGTAGCTTTGTTAACAGGAACTTTATTAGCAGCCCTTGCATCAATCTTAGCGCAACCTCAAATATTGATGTCAATTGCGGAGTCTGAGACCTTTAATTTTGAAACCGCCTACAAAGGAGTCATGCAATCCATCACTGTTGACACGGCTGTTGAAACCTCAAGTATTGAACTAAACGATTTATTTTCAGCAGGTGGAATGAAGGGTATGATGGATACAATTTGGCTGATCATTTGTGCCATGGTTTTTGGAGGTGTTATGGATGCAATCGGAGCTTTGTCTAAAATTAGTAAAGTACTTTTGGCTCTGGGATCCTCGACCTTTGGTTTGTTTGCCAGTACTGTTGCCAGCTGTCTGGCGCTAAACGTTACGGCATCCGATCAATATTTGGCCTTGGTAGTGCCTGGGAAGATGTTTAAAAAAGCTTACCAAGATAAGGGGCTCGCACCCGAGAATTTAAGCCGAACACTAGAAGACTCTGGAACTGTAACTTCTGTATTGGTGCCCTGGAATACTTGCGGCGCCTATCAAAGTAGTGTTTTAGGCGTACATGTCGCAGACTATTTTATATATGCATTTTTTAACTGGATCAGTCCTTTTATGACTTTATTGGTTGCGGGATTATCGCTAAAGATTAAACAGTTAAAATCATAAACTATTGAAAACATTTATCAAGTCATAGCGATTAACAATTCGATACCTAGATTAAAAGCATAAATTTTATGTAAATTGAACAAAAATATATTAATTCTTAAATCTTGACTAACTATGAACGAAAGTAAATGTCCTTTCCATGGATCGACAACCACCCCCAACATTGGAACTCAAAACAAAGATTGGTGGCCCAACCATTTAAACCTTGATATTTTACGTCAACATGACACAAAAAGCAATCCACTTTCCGAAGTTGATTATCGAAAAAGTGTAAAATCCTTAGACCTTGCATCAGTCATAAAAGACCTAAAATTTGTGATGACTGACAGCAAAGATTGGTGGCCTGCTGATTATGGTCATTATGGTCCATTTTTTATTCGAATGACTTGGCATGCGGCGGGTACATACAGAACTGGTGATGGACGCGGAGGTGCTGCCACTGGGGCCCAACGCTTTGCACCACTGAATTCATGGCCAGATAACGGTAATTTGGATAAAGCCAGACGCTTGCTTTGGCCAGTGAAACAAAAATACGGTAATGCTTTAAGCTGGGCAGATCTTTTGGTTTTAGCCGGTAACGTGGCTATTGAAGACATGGGTGGGCCAAACCACGGTACAGCACTAGGTAGACATGATATATGGCACTCCGAAAAAGACATTTACTGGGGTGCAGAAGATGAATGGTTGGGTGACAACCGTTACGGAGACACCAGACAAGACTTAGAAAACCCCTTGGCAGCTGTTCAAATGGGTCTTATTTATGTAAATCCACAAGGACCCAATGAAAACCCAGACCCTGCCCTATCTGCACAGGATGTACGGGAAACATTTAAACGCATGGCCATGAACGATAGCGAAACCGTTGCACTAACTGCTGGCGGTCATACATTTGGAAAAGCACATGGTGCTTCAAGTGAAGACTACAAAGGAACAGAACCCGAAGGTGCTGATATTGGTGAACAGGGCTTTGGATGGACAAGTTCCTACAAAAGCGGAAAAGGCGTTGATGCCATTACAAGTGGCATTGAAGGCCCTTGGACGACAAATCCCATCCAATGGGATATGGATTATTTAAGATTACTATTCAAATACGAATGGGAATGTAAAAAAAGTCCTGCTGGTGCTTGGCAATGGCATCCCATAAATTGTGATGAGGAAGACATGGTTCCAGAAGTTGATGGGGGTAACGAAAAAGTACTGCCCATGATGACCACAGCGGATATGTCAATGAAAGTAGACCCCGAATACAACAAAATTTGTAAATATTTCATAGAAAATCCAGATGCTTTTGGAGAAGCCTTTGCAAAAGCCTGGTTTAAATTGTTACACAGAGATATGGGGCCCAAATCAAACTACATAGCTGGCGACTATAAAGATGTGAATTATATTTGGCAAGATCCTATAGTTCCTACCCCGCAAATGTCTAGTGAAAAAGAAGCAGCTGTTAGGGCAGCGATTGCAAAAACCGACTTAACACATCTTGCACTCATTGAGACGGCCTGGGCTTCAGCATCTACCTTTAGACAGTCGGATAACCGCGGCGGTGCTAACGGTGCCAGAATTCGTTTGGAACCCCAAATAAATTGGGCTGTAAATAAACCCAACCAACTGCAAAGTATTCTTGCTGTTTTGGAATCAATCGCAAAAGATTTTGAAGTAAGTGTTGCCGATACTATTGTTATTGGAGGAGCCGTTGGAATCGAAATGGCATCAGGAGTCACAGTAAAAGTAACCACTGGACGTGGAGATGCAACGCAAGAAAACACAGATAAAGAGTCCTTTAATTTATTAAAACCCAAAGCATGTGGATTTCGAAATTACACAGAAAAGGAATTCTCCATTTCAACTGAAGAAATTATGTTAGACAAAGCACAGCTCTTAGGGCTAAATCCTGTAGAGTTAACGGTTTTGGTTGGCGGGCTTCGTTCGATGGGAGTTTCCCATTCTGGGGAAGGAATATGGACTGAAGGCAAACTGGATAACAGTTGGTTTAAAACCCTGCTGTCTATGGATGTTAAATGGGAAAAAACATCTTACAATGGCTATGTAGCCAAAGACCGCTTGACCAATGAGAAAATCCGCACAGCATCACGTACAGATTTAGTGTTTGGCTCTAATTCCGAACTAAGAGCCATAGTTGAAGTTTATGCAAGCGATGATAACAAAGATAAATTTGTACAAGATTTTATTGCCGCCTGGAATAAAGTCATCAATGCAGACCGTTTTGATCTAATGTGATATAAAACTTTTGATTCTATTTTAAAGACCCGGTTAATTACTGGGTCTTTATGTTTAAAACAATTTAATAATCAGAATTCAATAAAGTTTATTAATTTGTATTTTTGTTTAAACCATCAAAAAGTGCATGATTAAATCAAAAGGCATTAAAAAAAGTGCAAAACTGACTCTGAATAATTCTCAACGGCTTGTATTTGGCAGCTTCTTGGTATTATTGGGGGTTGTTTTATTTTTTTCGATAGTATCCTATTTTTTTACCGGTGAGAGCGACCAAAGTACCCTTGTTGATTTTGGCAACAGAACAGTGCCAACAAAAAACTGGCTCAGTAAATTAGGGGCATGGCTCAGCCATTTACTTGTTTTTAAAGGATTTGGAGTTGCCTCATTATTATTTGCAGGTCTTTTGGGCTTATCTGGCTTAAGTGTCTTAGCAAATACCCCTAAACAACGACTTTACCGCCACTGGGTATGGGGTACATTTATCATCATATGGCTTTCAATTGGGTTTGGATTTATTTTTAAATCTTATCCAAATTTGGGTGGAACTATAGGTTATGAACTAAATTTATTTTTTCAGGATTATATTGGAAAAATTGGCACTGCTGCACTTTTGTTATTGGGTGTCATTTCATATTTAGGAATTCGACTCAAAGTGAGTCCCCAACAAATTGGGCAACTTTTTAAATCAATATTTAAAACTACTAAAAAAGTTGCTAAAGCTGTTGAACAGACAGGTGAACAAGCAACTGTTGAAATTAATAATGAATCTGAATCTTTTGAAAATGAAGATAACACTTCTGCTTTTGAGGTTCCTTTAGACAATTTAGAACCCACAATACAAAACCATTCCAATATAAATAAAAACAAGGTTTTCAGTGAAAGTTCAAATGGTAATAAAGAAATTCAGGATTTGAAAATGGAAGTTACTGTTGTGGAAGAGGAAGCATCAGAAACAGATAACCTAGCAGCGAAATTAGTAGATGATTTTGGTGAAGTTGACCCCACTTTAGAATTGTCAAAATTCGTCTTTCCACACTTAGACTTACTAAAAAAATACGACAGCGAAGGCATCACAATTGACGAAGAAGAACTCGAAGACAATAAAAATAAAATTGTTGAAACGCTCAATAATTATAAAATTGGCATCAGTAGTATTAAAGCTACGGTTGGACCAACGGTTACACTCTATGAAATTATCCCCGATGCAGGCATTCGTATTTCAAAAATTAAAAATTTAGAGGACGATATTGCACTATCACTCTCAGCACTCGGAATTCGCATCATCGCCCCCATCCCAGGCCGCGGAACCATAGGGATTGAAGTGCCCAACAAAAACGCTACAGTTGTTTCAATGAATTCAGTCATTGCCTCCAAAAAATTTCAAAAAACGGAGATGGAATTGCCCGTCGCGATTGGAAAAACCATTAGTAATGAAACCTTTGTTGTTGATCTCTCAAGAATGCCTCACTTGCTCATGGCTGGGGCTACAGGTCAAGGAAAATCAGTTGGATTGAATGCGGTCTTAACCTCATTGCTTTATAAAAAACATCCCGCGGAAGTTAAATTTGTTTTGGTTGATCCAAAAAAAGTAGAACTGACACTTTTTAATAAAATTGAACGACACTACCTAGCAAAACTTCCCGACTCAGAAGATGCAATCATTACAGACAATACAAAGGTCATTAACACTTTGAACTCGCTTTGTATTGAAATGGACAACCGCTATGATTTGCTTAAATCTGCTTTTTGCAGAAACATAAAGGAATATAATACAAAATTTAAAGCCCGAAAATTAAACCCCAATGAGGGGCATAAGTTCTTGCCTTATATTGTTTTGGTTGTGGATGAGTTTGCAGATCTCATCATGACGGCAGGCAAAGAAGTTGAAACACCAATTGCACGCTTGGCGCAATTGGCAAGAGCAATTGGAATTCATTTAATTATTGCCACCCAGCGCCCTTCCGTTAATGTAATTACAGGAATCATCAAAGCAAACTTCCCTGCACGTATTGCCTTTAGGGTAACTTCAAAAATGGATTCAAGAACAATTTTGGACAGTTCAGGTGCCGATCAATTGATTGGCCGTGGCGATATGCTCTATACCCAAGGCAATGATTTGGTGAGAATTCAGTGTGCTTTTGTTGACACGCCTGAAATAGAGCGACTCACGGAATTTATAGGGTCACAGAAAGCCTACCCAAGTGCCTATATCCTTCCAGAATACATCAGTGAAGAGTCTGGCACAAGTCTTGATATTGATATCAATGATCGCGACAAGCTTTTTAGGGAAGCTGCAGAGGTCATTGTGACAGCCCAACAAGGTTCCGCATCCTTATTACAACGAAAATTGAAATTAGGATACAACCGAGCAGGCCGCATCATTGATCAACTGGAAGCTGCAGGTATCGTAGGGCCTTTTGAAGGTAGCAAGGCGCGGCAGGTATTAATGACGGACCTAACGGCTTTAAATCAATTTTTAGACAATGAATCTCATGTATAAAATTAAATTAACGCTTATACTTTTATTTGCTTTTGGAATGCTTCAAGGACAAACTCAGGATCCTGAGGCCAAAGCGCTATTACAAGCCGTTAACGCTAAAGTTGAAAGCTACAAAAACATACAAATTGATTTCAAATATGTTCTTGAAAACGATTCTGAAAATATCCGCCAGGAAACACGTGGTAAAATCACCTTGTCAGGAGATAAATACGCATTAAATATTTTGGGGATTCAACGGCTTTATGACGGAGAAACCCTGTATACCATAAGTTCAGAGGATGAGGAGGTTACAATATCAAAAAACAACTCCGATGACAACAATACCATTTCACCAAGTGCACTACTAACATTTTATGAAAGCGGATATAATTATAAATTAGATATTTCACAGCAAAAGTTTGGAAGAAAAATTCAGTATATAAAACTAACTCCCATTGACTCAGAAGCTGAAATAAAATATGCACTTCTAGGAGTGGACACCAAAACAAAGCATATTTATAACCTTATAGAAATAGGAGTGAATGACACAAAAACAACACTGACGATTATGTCTTTTAAAACAAACATACAACTGGCCAAATCGTTCTTTATATTTGATGCCTCCAAGTATAATGATTATTACATCAACAATTTAGACTGAGCGCTGCCTTGAAACTATTAGATCGCTACATACTATTTACCTACCTAAAATCTTTTTTTAGTGTTTTTCTAATACTGATGTTTATTTTTTTACTGCAATCCGTTTGGGTTTATATTTCAGAATTGGCGGGAAAAGACCTAGAAATTGATGTGATATTAAAATTCTTGCTATATGTTTCGCCCCGACTTATTGTTTTGGTTTTACCGCTAACTGTATTACTGGTTTCTATAATGGTTTTTGGGAATTTTTCTGAAAACTATGAATTTGCAGCCATGAAATCAACCGGAATTTCATTGGGTCGCGCCATGAAAAGCTTGAGTATTTTTATTGTTTTTTTAGGAATCGTTAGTTTTTTCTTTGCTAACAATGTGATTCCATTAGCGGAAGTTAACTTTTTCAACCTACGCCGTAACATCGCTAAAGTTAAACCAGCCATGGCGATTGCAGAAGGTCAATTTAACCAGTTAGAAGATATCAATATTAAAGTGGCAAAAAAATCTGGGAACAATGGTCAATTTCTTGAAGACGTCATCATTCATCAAAAAAAAGGAAATTCATATGGAAATTTCACTGTTATAAAATCAAAAACTGGTGAATTCTATAGTAATGAAGATTCCGATGTTTTACAGCTTATTTTATATGATGGTAACTATTATGACGAATTGCAACCAGCCAATTACCAAAAAAGGACCAAAAATCGACCCCAAGTAAAAAGTACATTCGAACGCTATGTAATAAATATTGACGTTTCTAAGTTTAATAACATTGACTTTAACACTAAAGATGATGCTTCGCGTTACAACATGCTAAACGTCATAGAATTAAATACAACCATTGACTCGCTTTACAACCTACAGGAAAAATTTGATGCTAAATTTTCAAAATCAATGCTCATAAAATCAAAACAAAATCGTTTGTCAAATAACCTGAAGACATTTAAGCTGGATAGTGTGGCATTGGACCAGGACATTTTAACACTTTTGCCTGACCAAAAGTCTGTAAATGTTTTGGATTACGCCCTTAACTCTGTCAAAAATATTAATAATAATTTCAAGGTTAAATCGAAATCAAAGTTGTTGTCTACAATAAATATCAACAAACACATTATAGCATTGCATGATAAATTTGCATTGGGACTGATGTGTATCGTATTGTTTTTTGTTGGAGCACCGCTTGGAGCGCTCATTCGAAAAGGCGGAATTGGGTTGCCTATGGTCATTGCAATTTTAATCTTTTTAACATATCATTTCATCAGTATTTTTGCGAAAAATAGCTCCGAAGACAACAGTTTAGATCCTGTAGTCGCAACATGGTTAGCAGGAATAATAATGCTACCTTTTAGTATTTATCTAACCAGTAGAGCTACAATGGATAGGGCCCTTATGGATTTGGATGCGATTTTAATTCCCTTAAAAAAGAAGCTTGTCAAATCACGCTTAAGTCAATTTGAAATAAATATAGATTCGGATGCGGCGACCTTTAAAGATATGACTGGTTTTGAGAGTTCAAAATTGATTGATCTTGTGAAAAATTACCGTCATTATGGCCTATCCATAGTTCATAAAAATAAAGCCCTCATGGAACTAAAGTCTAAAGGTATAGACGAAATGGCATTGAAAATTTCTGGAAATTTCGCCAATGAATCCTATGAGTCTGGAATTCGGTTTTTAGACGATTATCATGAGAATGCAACGGTTGGTGCTTTATCCCATAGTATATTTTTATTCTTTGGGATTTTTGGATTGGTGCTCCATAATAATAAATTCCCAACAATTGGGTCAATTTTCTTAGTTGTTGCAGTGTTTGCGTTCATTTTATTTTTGGTTGTTTTACCCAAAGTTTTTAAAAATCAATCTGAATTTTATGAGCTTTTAAAAAAACGCTTTATGACCAATAATGTGGTTTTTGTAATTCTAGCATTCCCCCTATTCTTCCTCTATAGACTTTATTTCAATAAAAAAATGAAAGAAGATTTAAATAAAATCTCTTAAGTTCTAATTGAGTTCTACTATCTTTGAGAAAAATTAAATATGGCTTCAAAAAATTCATCCTCAACTCTTCGTAAACTCAATACCATTGAAGAAGCAATTGCCGACATAAAAGCGGGAAAGATTGTCATCGTTGTTGATGATGAATCTAGAGAAAATGAGGGTGATTTTATTGCAGCTGCTGAAGCCGTAACTCCTGAGATGATTAATTTTATGGCAACTCACGGTAGGGGTCTTATATGCGCCCCATTGACAGAATCGCGATGCAACGAATTGGATTTGTACATGATGGTGCAAAACAACACAGTCTTACATCACACACAGTTTACAGTTTCAGTTGATTTAATTCGACAAGACTGTACCACAGGCATTTCTGCCGGAGATCGCGCCAAAACTATTAAGTCTTTTGTAGATCCAAACACTAAACCTCATGACCTTGGCCGTCCAGGGCATGTCTTCCCATTAAAAGCTAAAAATGGTGGTGTTTTAAGAAGAACGGGGCATACAGAGGCAGCCGTAGATCTAGCAAGACTTTCAGGTTTTAAGCCTGCTGGTATTTTGGTTGAAATTTTAAACGAAGACGGAACCATGGCACGCTTACCGCAGTTGCTAGAAGTCGCTAGTAAATTTGATTTAAAAATTATTGCTATTGAGGATTTGGTCGCCTATCGGATGCAACATGATTCTTTGATTACTAAAAAAAGTGATTTCGATATTGAAACGCGTTTCGGAACTTTTAGATTAAGAGCTTATCAACAAACTACCAATGATGCCATTCATATGGCTTTGACTAAAGGGGAATGGGATGAATCGGAAACAATAGCTATACGAATCAACTCTACATCTGTAAACAACGACACCCTTGGAACGCTTACAAGCAATGATGATAAAAAATTAGACGAAATATTTAAAGTGATTGAGAAAGAAGGTAAAGGCGCTGTTGTTTTCATAAATCAATATACTAGTCCAGAAAAAACACTCAAACGCTTGAAAAATTTAGAATTGATTCAAAACCCAGGAGAGGTCGTAAAAGCGCCTTCAATTGAAATGGATGCCAAAGATTTTGGAATTGGAGCTCAAATCTTACACGATCTAAACATCCACAAACTTAATTTGATTTCCAACAGCAAACAAAAAAAACGGGTTGGTATGATTGGTTATGGGTTGGAAATTATGGATTATATTACCTATTAGCGTAAACCGATAGAATGCAATCGGCCATAGTTTTGGCCCGTTGCTCAACCTCTGACTCAGACCAAGAAAGTTTAATAAGACAAGAGAGATTCCTTCCGATGTAGTGATCAGATTTCGCAAAGTTTTTTTCTTTTAGTGTATCCAATCCAGACTGGATTTCCGACGACAAGGGGTATAAAGATTTTTTCATTTTAAGGTGGTCCCATTTGCGGATGTAATGCCAATTATTATCATAATAATGAAAACACACATCTAGTCCATTGGACTTAAACGCCTGGTTCACACTTCTGGCCGTTTCTAAGTCTTCAAGAAAAAAGTTTAAAAACGCATAACTCTCCTCCCCGCCCTCTGGCACGCGTCTAAATGTAACCCCGTCTAAAGGATCTAAGGCGCCTCTGAGTATTTTATAATGTTTTTTTTGTAAGGCTAAAAATTCATCAATACGGCGAAATTGTGCCAAACCTACAGCAGCATTTAGTTCAGAAATTCTGAAATTATAACCAAGAAAAGGATGATTCTCTGCCCCACGATCGTTCCCAATGTGGTCATGACCGTGATCACTAAAATGATCAAGATGTTTTGCATATTTAGGATCATTGGTAATGACAACACCGCCTTCGCCACAAGTGACTGTTTTTACAAAATCAAATGAAAAGCAGCCCAAATCTCCAATCGTACCCAAAGCCTGACCATTGTAAGTTCCCCCTATGGCTTGACATGCATCTTCAATGAGTAACAAATTATGGGCTTTACAGATAGACTTTAGAGCATGTAAATTGGCCATGCTACCACACATGTGAACTGGCATAATCGCTTTAGTTTTGGGAGTAATCGCTGATTTTACAGCACCAATATCTAAGGTTAAAGTATCATCAATATCCACAACTACTGGGGTAGCCCCCAACATTAAAATGGCTTCAAAACTAGCGACAAAGGTGAAACAGGGCATAATGACTTCATCTCCAGCGCCTACCTCAGAAGCCGCAAGCGCCATACTAACGGCAGCAGTTCCACTGCTTAAAAGTTGGGCATGTTGCACCGCGAAACGTTTTTCAATAGCCGTTTCCAAGTCTTTGGCTTTCCAATGGCCTTGTCTCAATCCATCAAAACCATAGCGCATTAAAACTCCAGAGTTCAAAACATCTTGCACTTCTTTTCGCTCGGCATCGCCAAATAATTCAAATCCTGGCATTGTTAATTAATTTCAATAACTGATTCCGAAACTTTCTTGCGCACTTTTTTTAGTTCTGAAAGAATATCGTCATCTGCTCTATAGCCCATAGGCATTATGAGCACTGATCTCAACCCTTTTGCTTTTAAATCAAAGTAGGTGTCATATGCTTCCGAATCAAAGCCCTCCATCGGGCAGGCGTCAATGCGAAGATCTGCACAAACGGCCAAAAGATTTCCCATTGTTAAATAAGCTTGCTTGGCAGCCCAAAAATAAATATCATCAGAAGATTTCTTTTCAAAACTATCGATGATATGGGTTCTAAAAGATGCTAAAATTTTATCCTCGGTCTTTCGAATACTTTTAATGCGTTCAAAATAATCGACTACATAGGGTGCATCCAAAGTAGTTTTAACACAAAAAATAGCAAGATGTGAAGCCTGTTCAACTTGCTTTTGGTTCATAGACAAGGGTACCAACTCTTTTTGTATGGTTTTATTGCGAACCAAAATTAAGGAAACAGGCTGTAATCCATACGAAGTAGCACTGAGGTTAAAACCGGTTTTTATCTTATTGACATCTTCCGCAGGGATGACTTTGGAGGTGTTAAACTTTTTGGTGGCATAGCGCCACTTAAGCGCTTCTAAAAGACTCATAAAAAATATTTTCACAAAAATAAGGAATTAATTGTTTGGTCTTAAACCAATAAAAAAGCCTTAACATGATTTTTAACAACTTTTTTAGAGACCCCAACATATATAATTCAAAAGTAGGTGACCTCTATAATTTTTTGTGGTCTAATCAAATGTGAAAAGACTTTTTGTAGAATTTATTTTAAAAATGATGAATCGACTCAGTAGAAAAATTCCAATACAGCTTCTCATAATAATTTTAATTAATACGTTCACTATGTCACTTTCCCACAGTCAAGATAAAAAAAAATTTAAACGAACCTTGATTATTTCAGGTGGAGGCACCCGTGCAAGTTGGGGTTCTGGTTTTGCAAAAGGCTTGGTAGAGTCTGGAAAATAATATGAAATTGTGGGCGGTACCAGTGCAGGCGCCCTGATCATGTCATCCATTATTCTGAATCAATTTGAAGAGCTTGAAACCCTGTTTAATTCCATAAACAATAAAGATATTTACAATGTCAATCCTTTGCGACCAAATGGAGAGATACGAGTATTAAATTCCATTTTTAGAACCTTATTTGGATACCCTTCAATAGGAGAATCCAAAAACTTGCGAAAACTCATTGAAAAAATATTCACGAAAGAGGATTACAATGCCATTCAAGAACAACAAAAAATACTTTTTTGCGTGACCACAAATTTAAATACATCAAAGAAGTTTATAAAATCGACCCAATCTTCCAAATACAAAGATATGTTGGATTGGATTTGGGCCTCTGCATCGGTTCCCGTGTTAATGAAACCCGTGGAAAAAGAAGGTCAAAGCTGGGTTGATGGAGGGTTGATTGACAACATCCCAATTAAAGGTGCGGTGGTTAAAGGTGCCAAAATTATTGATGTAATTGCCTTGTTTCCTGAAACCCCAGTCCAATGGAAGTCATCAAATAAGCTAATTGAAATTGCAGGAAGGGCTTTTGATATTTTGTTAAATACCTCATTTAGAGACGATATTGTCATTGGTGAGTTGTTGTCGGAATTGGCAGAAGGCACAGAAATAAACATTTACTACATGCCTGAAAAAGATGCAAATTTCCTGTCCAACATATTTTCATTTGAACATGAAATTCTAAGCAAAGGCTTTCGTAGAGGCTATGATTCATTTAAGAACACTACAATGCTAAAGAAAACCTACATCATGAAAGGGGACGCTATGATTTATAAAAAATAAAAACCCACAAAAAATGTGGGTTTTATTTTGCGGAGAAAGAGGGATTCGAACCCCCGGAGGTGTGACCCTCAACAGTTTTCAAGACTGCCGCATTCGACCACTCTGCCATTTCTCCTTATGCGGTTGCAAATATAAGTGTGTTTTCTTTTCTTTTCAAATAGTTTAATGGTTTATTTTTTTAAGTTACACCAGCATCACAATTATAGCACTTGAAAATCAATAAACAATCCTACACAATTATTTGTAAATTTGAAAGACTAAAATATTTATATATCGCAGTATGAAATGGACCCCAGCCCTTAAAGATTTTGAGCACTATTTAAAAATTGAACGGGGTTTATCTCAAAATACGGTCAACAGCTACCGTTTAGACGTCCAAAAACTCATGCAGTATTTGGACGTCCATAAGATGCCGCTGAGCCCTTCAAAAATTAAGGCCGAAGCCATTCAACAATTTCTTTACGAATTGGCCAAAAATTCTAATGCAAGAACCCAATCCCGTGTGATTTCGGGACTACGCAGTTTTTTTGATTATTTGGTTTTTGAAAATTACCGCAATTCAAACCCACTGGAACAAATTGAAGCCCCTAAAATAGGCCGTAAACTTCCTGATACCCTGTCGCTCAAAGAAATAGATAAGATGGTGGCTACCATAGATTTGAGCAAGCCTTTGGGTGAGCGCAACCGGGCCATCATAGAAACGCTTTACAGTTGTGGGCTGCGGGTCAGTGAATTGACACATTTAAAAATATCGGATCTCTTTTTTGAAGAGGGCTTTATCAAAGTGACAGGCAAGGGCGACAAACAGCGTTTTGTCCCCATTGGCTCCAACACTCAAAAACTCATAAAAAACTACAGAAAACAAGGTCGCAGACTGCTTGACATCACGCCAGAACACGGCGATACCTTGTTTTTAAACCAGCGGGGGAAACAGCTCACCCGCGCTATGATCTTTACCATAGTTAAAACCACAGCCAAGAAAGCAGGGATTCAGAAATCTATTTCTCCCCACACCTTTCGGCATTCCTTTGCCACCCATCTTTTGGAAAATGGTGCAGACTTGAGAGCCATTCAAATGATGTTGGGCCACGAAAGCATCACTACTACCGAAATATACATGCATTTAGACAAAAGCCACCTCAAGCAGGTGATGACCAAATTCCATCCAAGGAGAAACTAAATTTCACAATTTGACATAAAAAAGCCTGCAAAGATCTGGTTTTGTATAAACTCCTAATGAACAGGATTTAGGGCTGAAAAGCTGGTCAAGGATCTGCGACTGGGCAGCATGCTTTTACAACTTAAACGCACCCCTTTTATAGATATCGCGTTGAGTTTATCAAAAAATGATCAATACAGGCAGTTTTAAATGTAGCCTTTTAAAGAACGTCGTCGTTTAAGTGGGCTTCCAAGCGTTTGTCTAAATCTTCAAGACGTTGATGTAAAGCTTCGTTTAAACTAGTTTTATTAAGCGTGGTCTGCTCAGACTGTGCTGCAAATTGCAAGGCACACATGGCCAGTACATCTTGCTTGTCTTTAACAGAGTAGCTCTGCTCAAATTTTTTAAGGGTTTGCTCAATTTTCTGTGCGGCCAACCGCAAGCCTTCCTCTTGACTTGGTGCAATTGTCAACGGATATACTCTGTTGGCAATAGATAATTTTATTTTTAGTTGTTCACTCATATGTTTCAATCGGATAAACTGGCAAGACAATCATTTATGTCCCGTATCAAAGCATTTATTTTAAGCTTTGAAGCGCGTTTGTCGTCGTTACTGCCCAACATGGAACTCGCAATCCTTAAGGCTTCTAAATCTGCTTCTTTTTTATCTAGAGCTGCGCGCTGCGCTTCAGCCTTTTCTTTTTGTGCCGCGCTTTCCAATTTTAAACGCTGATTTTCAGCTTTTAATGCATCTAAATGCGCTAAAACATTTACAATTTTAAGTTCTAAGGATTCTACAATGGATTCAACGTTGCGCATTTACAATCTTAATAGCGTTTGTTACAAATTTAACATTCCCTCTCTAAAACTACAATTGTTTTTAGTATATTTTTTAAATCACAGAACTCAAAATTCTCTTTGCTATTTGTTTTCATTTATCTACTTTTACAAGACAGCCCGTCCTATGTTGTTTGTAAGATACATTTTTTTCTTCTTTGTTTTTTTGTGCCAATCACAAACCCCCTATCCTAAAGATTTTTTTTCCAGCCCGTTAAAGCAAACTCTTGTACTTTCTGGCACCTTTGCCGAGCTGCGTACCAATCATTTTCATTCGGGGATTGATATCAAAACAAATGGTAAAGAAGGACTGCCGGTTTATACTGCTGCTGCAGGCTATGTAAGTCGTATAAAAGTCTCTCGCTATGGTTATGGGAAAGCGCTTTATATCAACCATTCCAATGGTTATACCTCGGTGTATGCCCACCTTCAGAAATTTTCTCCTGAAATTGAAGCCTATGTCAAAGCAAAACAATATCAAAATGAAAGCTTTGAAATTCAATTATTTCCAGCCCGTGGAGATTTAAAAATCGAGGCAAATACTGTGGTTGCTTTTTCTGGAAACACAGGGGGATCTTCTGGACCACACCTCCATTTTGAAATTCGCGACAAACAGGAACGCCCCATCAATCCCATGCTTTTTGGGATTGAGGTAAAAGACACCACCAAGCCGATAATTTATGATTTGTTTGCTTACCCATTGTCAGAAGAAAGTCACATTGAGGGTCAAAGAAAGCGGAAAAAAATTAGGGTCATCAAACAGTCTGATGGCAATTATAAAACGGAAACCATAAAAGCGCTAGGAAGCATTGGATTTGGCATTATATCAAACGACCGCCAAGACGCAGCACCAAACAAAAACGGATTGGCTTTAATTCGATTTTATTTCAATGGAAAAAAATCATTAGAGGTAGATTTTAAACGCTTTTCGTTTGATGAAACTAAACACTTGAATCGCTATATTGATTATGCCTATTACAGAGACAAAAAGCAACGCATTCAAAAGCTTTTTATTGAGAAAAACAACCCACTAAGTCTGTTTACATTTCAGGAAAATAATGGCCAACTAAATATTAAAGACGGCACCAATGGGGTCGTTTCAATTGAAATCATGGATTATAAAGGAAATCAATCTTTTCTAAAAATCCCGATAAATGGAAAAGAAATGGCATTGCCACCAAGGTCTGAAAGGGCATCTGATTTGACTTTAATAAGCGCGGAAAAAGCAACAACTTTAAGAGAAGGATTGATTTGGGTAAATATTCCTGCAAACAGCTTTTACGAGGATGTCCCAATTGATTTTAGAGTTTATAATGACACATTAAAGCTGCACAAATCTACAATTCCCTTAAAAAAATCCATTGACATTAATTTTAATATTGAAAAATATGCCGATACAGACGCTAAACATCTTTTTATAGGATCTGTTTCCGATTATGGAAAATTATACCATGTCCCTACCAAACTCAAAGGGGATACACTTACATCTCGAACTAAATACCTAGGAACTTACACGCTTGGATCTGATAGTGAAGGTCCAAGAATAAGTCCTGAAAATTTTAAAGATGGTAGTTGGATCAGTTACCACCGCTATTTAAAAATCAAAGCTTCGGATGCCATTTCAGGGGTTAAAAGTTACAGAGCAACCTTAAATGGAAACTGGATACTGATGGAATATGATCCTAAAACAAAACTTCTAACCCATGACTTTGAAGATGGTATTGTCAACAGCACAGAGAATAATTTAAAGCTTATTGTTTCGGATAATGTTGGAAATAGTACTAAATTTGAGGCAACTTTTTATAGAAAAATAACGGATTAATTTTGAAAAATAAGTATTCATTTCTTTTTTTGATAGTGCTATTATTATTCCAGGGCTTGACAGCACAAACAGCCACGCTCACTGGCGTGCTTTTAGACGCGTCTAACAACCCCATTGAAAATGTGAATATTCAAGCCAATCTGTTTGGGACCACTTCCGATATAAACGGATTTTATAAGTTAGATATTACTGCAAATAAAGAGATTGAGATCACCTATTCACACATCAATTATAAATCAGTATCCGTTGTTTTCAGTCTTAAAGATGGAGAAATTTATGAGTTTAACCCTGTCTTAAAACTTGGTATCGAGCAAATTGAAACGGTTGTCATTAAAAGTACCAATCGTAGTACTTTAGAAGGGGTAACGACCATTTCACCGCAAATCATTCGAACAATTAAGGGGGCGCAACCTGGCGTAGAAAACCTCTTAAAAACCTTACCTGGGGTAAATATTTCTAATGAACTGAGTACCCAGTACTCTGTTCGTGGTGGAAATTTTGATGAAAATTTGGTATATGTTAATGACATTGAAGTCTACCGACCCTTTTTGGTCCGTTCTGGCCAACAAGAAGGTTTGAGTTTTGTGAACTCTGATATGGTTCAAAACCTTGAATTTTCAGCCGGCGGATTTCAAGCAAAATATGGCGATAAGTTGTCCTCAGTATTAGATATTAGCTATCGAAAACCCAAAGCATTTGGCGTGCTTGCTGATATCAACCTTTTAGGTGGAAGCCTGACTGCAGAAACCCTTTCAAAGGATTCTAAATTTTCTGCCCTTTTGGGATTGCGCTACCGCGACAACACTTTATTGGTGGATGCTAGAGAAACACAAACGAATTACGACCCTCAGTTTTTTGATGCGCAGACTTATTTTACCTATAAATTTAATTCAAAATTTGAATTGAGCTTCTTAGGAAATATCACTTCCAACACTTACAACTATGAACCCCAAACAAGGCAAACAAATTTTGGAACTTTAACGGATCCTATTGCACTGCTGGTGTTTTACCAAGGGCAAGAAAAAGATGCATACCGAACTTATTTTGGAGCCTTAAAAGGAGCTTATCAACTCAATGAGACCCTGAATTTGAAATTAATTGCCTCTAGCTTCCACACCACTGAGCAAGAATATTTTGATATTTTAGCGCAATACCGTTTGGGAGAAGTAAACAATAACATTGGAGATGAAAATTTAGGAGAAGTTGAATTTTCAGAAGGTATCGGTTCGCAAATCAATCATGCAAGGAATGATTTAGATGCTTTGATTACAACGGTTGAGCAGCGCGGAGATTACAAAAAAAATAGCCATCATTTTCAATGGTCGGTTAAATATACTAATGAGAACATTCGAGACCGTGTGGTTGAATGGGAAGTTATTGACTCCGCTGGTTTTTCCATCAACCCGCCAAATCTTGATAATTTTAACACAGAACCCTACGCACCCAATTCAGGGCCTTTGGTTCCTTTTGAAAACATCCGGGCAACCAACAACACAACCGTTGATCGCATCCAAGTTTTTGCCCAATGGAACAAGCGCAGTACTTTAGGACGGCATGAAGTGTTTTATAATTTAGGTATTCGTGCGCACCAGTGGAAAATTAGAGGAAAAGGAATCAATACGAACCAACAAATGGTCTTCAGTCCAAGAGGTCAATTTAGCATCAAGCCTGAAGGATCTAAAGATATGTTGTTTAGATTAAGTGGTGGTTTGTATTACCAACCTCCGTTTTACAGAGAATTGAGGGGTTTCGACGGGACTGTAAACACCAATGTGAAAGCGCAGCGATCACTTCACGTTGTAACAGGTCATGAGTACAGTTTTAAGCTTTGGGAGCGTCCGTTTAAATTGATATCTGAAGCCTATTATAAAAAAATTACAGACGTCAATCCTTATACTGTTGAAAATGTAAGAATTCGCTACGCAGCCAATAATAATGCCAAGGCTTATGCCTATGGATTAGATGTGCGATTAAATGGAGAATTTGTTCCTGGCACAGAATCTTGGTTTTCATTTGGATATTTGAAAACGGAAGAAGCCATCGCTGGCCGAGAATACATCGCCCGTCCAATGGACCAAAGACTCAAGTTTGGTATTTTATTTCAGGACTATATCCCCAACCTACCCAAAATGAAAATGTATCTCAACCTGGTTTACAATACCGGCGTTCCCGGAGGCTCACCAAGCTATGCAGATGTATATGATTATCAAAACCGTTTACCGGATTACAAACGTGCAGACATTGGGATGTCTTATGTGGTTGTAGACGAGGAAAATCCCGCTAAAAGTGGATGGAAAAGCCACTTCAAAGCACTTTCATTAGGGGTTGAGATCTTTAATATATTTGACGTTCAAAATTCAATTACCAACACTTGGGTACGAGATGTCTACTCGAAGTTTCAATACGCTATTCCGAACTATTTAACCCCAAGAGTTTTTAATTTTAGAGTCAGCATGCGCTTTTAGGCGGAGTCTAAAATAAGCGTCTTTAGGATTTCAATCACTATATCAATTTCTTTTGTTGTATTGAAGCAACTAAATGAAAAGCGTACGGAGGGTTTTTTTAAATTTTCTTCAGAAAGAACTTCATTTAATACATGAGATCCTACACTACTGCCACTCTGACAAGCACTGCCTTTTGAACAGGCAATACCTTTGAGATCTAACTGAAATTGGAATAAAGGTGCTTTTTCTTGAGCAACAGGCAAACATACATTGACCAAGTTGTAAGTACTCTTATCAAAATCATCGCAACAGCCATTGAATTCCACCCCAGGAATTTCTTCTCTAAGTCGTTTTATGAAATAGGTTTTTAAACTGAGGATGTAATCTGTTTCAGAGTTAATATTTTTATATGCAATTTCTAAAGAAGCGTCCATACCGACTATGTCATGAATGCTTTCAGTACCAGCACGACACCCCCGTTCTTGCGTCCCACCCGTAATGATGGGCTGTAAACCAAATCCACTTCTTACAAATGCAAAACCAACCCCCTTTGGTCCATGGAATTTATGTGCACTGGCAGCCAAAAAATCAATTGGGATTTTTGATACATCTAGAGGATAATGACCGACAGATTGCACGGTATCGCTGTGAAAGAGGGCGGCGTATTTTTTACATAAATTTGCAACGTATTCGAGGTCTAAAATGGTGCCAATTTCATTGTTGATGTGCATTAAAGACACCAGCGTTTTATCAGATGATTGAGATAATAATTCTTCTAAGTACTGCATGCAAACAAATCCGTCTTTTAAAACTTTGACATAACTAACCCTTACTTTTGAACTATTTGCAAGTGCTTCTATGGTATGACTGACCGCATGGTGCTCAATCTTTGAAGAAATGATGTGCTTCACACCCAAATCACAGACCGCAGAACGCAAAACAAGATTATCCGCCTCGGTCCCACCAGAAGTGAAAATAATTTCTGAAGCTTTAGCGTTAAGATGGGATGCAATGCGCTTGCGACACTGCTCTAGAATGGATTTAGAGGCCCGTCCAATGCTATGCGTTGACGAGGGGTTTCCATAGGTAGATTTTAAAATGAGTGCCATTTTATCCGCTACTTCTTCACGAACTTGGGTAGTGGCAGCGTTGTCTAAATAAATGGGGGTCATTTTCGTTGTATTTATTATAACAAAAATAATCAAATTAAATAATTGACAATAACATTACATTTATTTCTGAATTCTTTTATTTTTGTCAAAAAGAGTCCAAAGTTATGCGCAAATATTTAGCAATTTTTTTTATAAGTCTTCTCACAACTGCTTGTAATGACGGTGACGTTATAGAAGTGCAATTAGATTTTGATAAAGAATTGTCTTTATGCGAAATACAAACCACAAACCAACAGGGCAGTACAAGTGAAAGTCTTTTATTTTTTGACACTAGAACCGATCCTTTTGAATCTTTATCGCTGGTCCTTCCCAACACAACGGCAACCCAAGCAATGTTTAACCCTGTAAATAATGGCGATTCTCAAAGTGTTGCGATTAATGGAAGCACCACACAATTTCACTACAGGGCTTATGATGGGGATCCAAATACTTTATTTTGTTCGGTCATCTCTCCTGCAGATGTTGCGGTGACTCAAAATTACAGCTCTAGTGGAGGGACTGCCACTTTTGTTTCCACTTTTACAGATGACGATGGCGATGGCGTTCCGACAGCGCTTGAATTTGATGGAGATACAGATGGGGATGGCATTCCAGATTATATTGATGAAGACGACGATGGTGATAATGTCTTAACCATCAATGAAAAGCCAGATCCAAACAATGATGGCGATTTATCGGATGCTCAAGACTCAGACGGCGATCTTATCCCTGACTATTTAGATAATGATGATGACAATGATGGGACCCTAACCATTAATGAAGATGAAAATGGAAATGGCAACCTATTTGATGACATTGCGAGCGGCTCAACTACGGCCCGTTTTTTGGATGCTAATTTTTCAAACTCATATACCATTCAAACCTTAAACGAAAATCTATTTTTTAGAACGGTAACCATAACAATAACACTTTCAAATATTGACATTTCGATTTTAGCGGCAGATACTCTAGAGTTAGGAACTTACCAAACAGTTCTTATACTATAGTTTTTTGTTCTGAAAAATATAAACTTCTGTGGCGCCATGGCCATAGACTCTAAATGCAGCGGGATAGAATTTTAGGAAATCATAACGCTTCAGTAAATACTCTAGTTCAAGCTTCAAGACGCCCTCACCCACCCCGTGAATAAAAATTACCTTTTGTATGCGTTTTTCAATAGCAAATTCTAATCGGCGCTTTGCAGTGTCTAATTGCAGTGTAAGCATCTCATGATTGGACATGTTTTTGGTCGATTTAACCAATTGGTGAATGTGTAAATCGACTTCCATTGGAGGTGGCTGCTTAGACTTGGTCTTAATTTTGGGACTTTTTTTTATTCTTTTAGACGCCTTTTCTGAAAGAATTTGCTGGATTGATTGGTCTTTAAAGGCCGAGGTTTTTAGCAGGTGGTTGTCCATTTTAACCAATTCTGAAGCTTCAAAGTTCATTTCAAAACCCGTATTGGTTTCAATGCATATGATTTTGTTTTTAATAGCTGTAACACGACCTGAAAGGTCAGCATCTAATACCGATACAAAATCTCCGATTTTAAGTTTCATTCTTCTTCATCATAGGATTGAACAGCATAGGGATCTATATCTGGCTTATCTCCAATGCCCTTTGAAATTAAATACAGTCCAATCACCAAAAGTACCAATCCTAAAATTGAGGCGAAAGTTTGTGAAACAGAAAACAGTTCATCACAGATTAATAGGCATAAACCAGAAATAAAAGCAGTGTATTTTATTGAAGCTGTGGGCATTTGATATATTTCTTACATTAAAAATAAAACCTTTCGTTGAAATATGTTTAATCTCATTCATTTATTTTATTAATTGCAGAATTATTTCTTTCTTTGATAATCTATTTTATGTCAATCGAAAACTACATGCTGCCCTGTCTAAATAAAAGCCTTTTTGGTTTTGAATGTATGGGTTGTGGTTTTCAGCGCTCTTTAGTGGCTGTTTTTCAAGGTCAATTTCACAAAGCCTTTGTATTATATCCCGCTATTTTTCCTATTATTACACTGTTAACCCTGATTGTCATCTCGAAATTTTATAAATTTAAATACCATCAAAAAAGCATCAATGTAGTGGCTTTAATTTCCATTGGTGCTATTATTACCAACCATATAATTAAACAATTTTTATCATGAAAAAATCATTAAACACTGCAGTTATTTACGTACTTAGTATCATCGGTTTACTGTGTTGTTGCGTCGGAGGACTTGGATTTCTGTTATCAGGTCCCGCCTATTTAATGGCCAATAAAAAAATTAAAGATGCAGAGCTCAATCCAGACGATTACGAGGGCAGTATCAGTGCAATGAATACGGCTAAAACGGCCGCATTGGTCATTCTGATCATCAATGTACTCTACCTGCTTTACACAATCTATGTATTAGCTACAGGCGATTTCAGTGAATTCCAAAGAGAATTTGAAAAAGCCATGGAAGAAATGAACCAGTCTGCTTAGACGATTGCAATTGGGTTTTTAAAAATCGGAGTTATTGTCATTGTTCCGATGGTAAGTCGGTATAACCCATATTAAAAAGTGTAAATCCAAAAATATCAGCGTATTGCGCGATGGTCTTGCTAACGGGAGTTCCCGCACCATGCCCCCCATCAGTTTCTATGCGAATTAGGGTCGGATTATTTCCAGATTGTTTGTTTTGTAATTCTGCTGCAAACTTAAAACTATGAGCGGGGACCACACGATCATCGTGGTCTCCTGTAGTTACCAAAGTTGCAGGATAGGATATGCCTTTATTTACGTTGTGAACCGGTGAATACCCTAAAAGATATGCAAACATTTCTTGACTGTCTTGAGCTGTTCCATAATCATAAGCCCATCCTGCACCCGCTGTAAAGGTATGGTAGCGCAACATATCTAAGACACCCACTGCAGGTAATGCAACTTTCATTAAATCTGGACGTTGGGTCATGGTGGCTCCTACAAGAAGGCCTCCGTTAGACCCACCGCGTATGGCTAGATAATCTGATGTGGTATATTTTTCTGAAATTAAGTACTCTGCAGCTGCAATAAAGTCATCAAATACATTTTGCTTATTCATTTGGGTACCAGCAATGTGCCAGTTTTTGCCATATTCACCACCACCACGTAAATTTGGAACAGCATAAATTCCACCTTGATCAAGCCAAACCGCATTAGCAACGCTGAAACTTGGATTTAAACTGATGTTAAATCCTCCGTAACCATAAAGAATTGTAGGATTTTTACCATCTAGATTAATCCCCTTTTTATGGGTTATGATCATTGGAATTTTGGTGCCATCTTTTGAAGCGTAAAAAACTTGCTTACTCTCATAACCATCAGAGTTAAAATCAATTTCGGGTCGCCAATACAATTCCGAAAGACCTGTTTCTATATCAAAAGTGTAGATACTTGCAGGAGTTTTGTAATTGGTGAACGAATAAAAGTCTACCTTGTCTTCTTTTTTACCTCCAAAGCCTCCAGCATTTCCAATTCCAGGAAGTTTTATATCGCGAATAAAATTTCCATCATAATCATATTGTTTAACTTGTGATATGGCATCTACCATATACTCTGCAAAGAAATAACCCCCAGCAGTTGATGCACTAAGAACATGTTTTGTCTCGGGAATTAAATCAACCCAATGCTCTGGGCTTGGGTTTTGCGCATCTACAGAAACTATTTTTTGGTTTGGAGCGTTTAAATTGGTGACAAAAAATAATTTAGCCCCTACATTGTCAATTAAATATGTATCGCTCTCAGTGTGCTCTAAAATAGGAATGAAAGAACTGTTTGGCTTTGTTAAATCTTTGAAAATTAACTTATTACCAGATGTAGAAACCCTCAATGACACAAACAAATAACGATTGTCCTCTGTAACGGTAGCGCCAATATAGCGGTGCTTTTCTTCTGCTGTACCGCCATAAATTAAAACATCCTTTTTCTGAGGCGTTCCTAATTGGTGGTAATAGACCTTGTGTTGATCTGTTTTATCAGAAAGCGCACTGCCCTTTGGTTTGTCATAGCTGGAATAATAAAATCCTTCATCTTTATACCAAGACAGGCCACTAAATTTGATATCAACTAACGTGTCCCCTATAATTTTTTTTGAGGCAACGTCCATCATTACTACCTTGCGCCAATCACTACCGCCTTCAGAAATACTATAGGCCAAAAGATGCCCACTTTTTGAAAAACTCAATCCAGCTAAGGAAACCGTTCCATCTTCTTTAAATGTATTGGGATCCAGAAATACAGTGGCTGACTCGGGACTTTCATCATTCTTATAACGGTATATAACGTATTGATTTTGAAGGCCGTTATTTTTATAAAAATAAGTATAATTACCTTCTTTGAAGGGAGAGCCAATTTTTTCATAGTTCCATAATTTTTCAAGACTCTTTTTTAAAGTGCTTCGAAATGGAATTTTATCTAAATAATCAAAAGTGGTTTCGTTCTGACTGCGCACCCATGCTTCAGTTTCTTTGCTGCGGTCATCTTCAAGCCATCGGTATGGGTCTTTAACTGAAGTTTCAAAATATTGATCCACAGTATCCACTTGCTTGGTTTCGGGATATTGAATTTTAATTTCAGTATGTTTATTTGTATTTTTATTACAAGACATAAAAATCAGAATTGTGCAGAGGTAGAAAAAATAGGATTTCATTGTTTTTAGATTGAAGTATTAAAATTGAAAGTAGAAAATAAATATTATTTTTCAAATGTCTTTAAGGTTTGAATGATGATATTTACACAATCTAATAGTTGTGACTCAGTCATTACCAATGGAGGTGCAAAGCGGATGATATTGCCGTGGGTTGGTTTGGCCAAAAGACCATTGTCTCTTAGTTTAAGGCAAATATTCCATGCCGTGTCACTGTCCTCAGAGTCGTTTATTACAATGGCATTGAGTAAACCTTTACCACGAACGAGTTTTACAATGGAACTGCTTTGAATGTAAGCATTCAAACGGTCTCTAAAGAGATTACCAAGATGGAAAGCTTTCTCCGTAAGGTTTTCATCCACAATAACTTCCAAGGCTGCATGAGCGACAGCACATGCAAGTGGATTGCCTCCAAATGTTGAGCCGTGTTCTCCAGGACCAATGCACATCATCACGGGATCGTCAGCCAGTACAGCTGAAACAGGGAAAACACCTCCAGAAAGCGCCTTACCTAATACGAGAATATCAGGTCGTGCAACTTCATAATCTGTTGCTAACATTTTGCCAGTACGACCAATACCAGTCTGAACTTCATCAGCAATAAACAAAACATTGTATTTATCGCACAAAGCTCTAACACCAGACATATAGCCCGCATCGGGGACCACAACACCAGCCTCACCCTGAATCGGTTCTACCATAAAAGCACAAACGTTGGGGTCTTTAAATTGATTTTCTAATGCTTCTAAGTCATTGTAGGGAATTAGATCGTAACCTGGCATAAAAGGACCAAAACCACTGTATGATAAAGGGTCGTCTGAAGATGAGATGGCAGCCAAGGTACGGCCCCAAAAATTACCATTGGCAAAAATAATCCTGGCCTTGTCTTTTTCGATGCCTTTTTTTAGGTATCCCCACTTTCTGGCAAGCTTATTGGCGGTCTCACCACCTTCAACACCTGTATTCATCGGAAGCACTTTATCGTAGCCAAATAATTTGGTGATATAAGCCTCATAACGGCCCAATACATTGTTGTGAAAAGCTCTAGAAGTCAAAGTTAATCGTCTGGCCTGTGTATCTAGTGCCTTTGTTATTTTTGGATGACAATGACCCTGATTTACAGCCGAATATGCTGATAAAAAATCATAATACTTCTTTCCTTCAACATCCCAAACAAAGACTCCCTTACCCTTTGTTAAAACAACTGGTAAAGGATGGTAGTTGTGAGCGCCATGAACATGCTCTAGTTTAATAGCCTCTTCTGAGGTATTTACATTTAAAACTGACATTGTAAAAATATTTCTTTTAAGATTTGGAAAACAACATTCCTTCTTTAACGGAGAGAAATCATCCTACGTCTTGCAAATTAATAAGATTTTTTTTGTTATTGAAATAAAACAGTGTTTAAATCCAAGATTGGACTAAATTATCATAGCGAATTTTTTTTCATACAATTCCAAGAGCTTAAATTAATTTCTTTGATTATTTTTACCGCATGCCCAGAAAAAATAAAAAAAATAGAAAAAAAGAATTCCAAGGTCTCGAGGTTTTTGATGCCGGTGCTAAAGGCAAAAGTGTTGCCAAAGCCCCAGATGGAAAAATTGTCTTTCTTTCAGATGCCATACCTGGGGATGTGGTAGATGTTCAAACCTTTAAAAAACGAAAAGGATATTACGAAGCAAAAACAACCAAATTTCACAAATTTTCAGAAGATAGAACCGCCCCTTCTTGCGAACATTTTGGCAGTTGTGGGGGTTGTAAATGGCAGTATATGAAATATGCCAAACAACTGTATTTTAAACAAAAAGAAGTTACCAATAATTTACAACGAATTGGAAAAGTAGAATTACCTGAAGTAAGTCCAATTCTGGGCTCAAAAAATCCATTTTTTTACAGAAATAAAATGGAGTTTTCATTTAGCAATTCGCGTTGGCTTTCGCAAGACGAAATTAATTCCGACCAGCCTATTGATAAGAGAAACGCCTTAGGGTTTCACATTCCTGGTATGTGGGATAAAATCTTAGACATTAATAAATGTTGGCTTCAAGCCGACCCCTCAAACAGTATTAGAAATGACCTTAAATCCTTTGCTACTTCCAATGATATCCCGTTTTTTGACCCTCGAAACCAGTCAGGTGTACTCCGTACACTTATGATTCGAACAAGCAGTATTGGAGAAATCATGGTACTTGTACAATTCTATACGGCCACACAAAAACAAATTGAAACAGTTCTTGATTTCCTCAAGGTATCGCATCCTGAAATAACCGCCTTACTTTATGTGGTTAACCCCAAACGAAATGACACCATTTACGATCAAAAGGTTATTTGTTACCACGGTCGAGATTATATTGTTGAATCAATGGAGGGTTTACATTTTAAAATAAATGCCAAGTCCTTTTATCAAACAAACTCTGAACAAGCCTATAACTTGTATAAAATTACAAGAGATTTTGCAGGGCTCACTGGAAATGAAATTGTTTATGACTTGTATACGGGCACGGGGACAATTGCACAGTTTGTAGCCAAAAAAGCACGGAAAGTTATTGGAATAGAGGCCGTTCCCGATGCTATAAAAGCAGCCAAAGAAAACGCCCTACATAATAAGATTCAAAACGTTGATTTTTTTGTGGGTGATATGAAGCGAATTTTTAACGATGTGTTTATTGAAACCCACGGACAGCCGGATGTTGTTATAACAGACCCACCAAGAGATGGAATGCACAAAGAGGTTGTTCAACAAATTCTGAAAATTCAGCCTTCTAAAATAGTATATGTAAGTTGCAACAGCGCTACCCAAGCAAGGGACCTTGCACTTATGGATGCAGCTTATAAAGTGGCCAGAACACAAGCAGTGGACATGTTTCCCCAAACATATCATGTAGAAAATGTTGTACTTTTGGAAAAAAGAATTTAAATCTTTTATGAGACGTATTGTATTTTTAGGATTGATTTTATTTTTACCAGCTTGTGAGCCTGATGATATTTGCAGTGATAGTACGCAAACGACTTCACCCTTGGTTATAGAGTTTTTTAACATAGAAAATCTCAGCGATACCAAGACCGTCCCAGGTTTGTTCGCGATTGGGGTGGATGCAGAAGGTAATGAAGTTGTAGTGGACGGTGAAGTTGTTAGTTCAAGAAACAAAATCGCATTACCATTGGATGTGAGTCAGAATCAAACCCAATTTAAACTGTATCAGAATTACAGTGTTATTGACGGTGTTGTACAGGGAAATCCGGACACCATTACAATTACATTCACCTCAGAATCTGTATATGTTTCAAAAGCCTGTGGTTATAAAAATGTATTTACAATTCAAAGCTTTGAAATACAATCGGATCTGGATTTATGGATGATTGTGTCTTCTGTTGCAATAAATGAAGTCGCTAATGAAAATGAAACACATGTCGAGATACTACATTAGTCTTCTATTAATTCTTATAATTTCAGGGCCTCTGTTTGCGCAAGACAATGAAAATGAACTCCCTCAAGCCAGTACCGCTTTTAAAGAAAAGTACGGGCTGCGCTTTGGAATAGATTTAAGTAGGTTGGGACGTACTGCCTTCGAGACAGACTATTCGGGTTTTGAAATTAATGCGGATTATCGCCTTACAAAACGGCTTTATTTAGCTGGTGAATTAGGTTTTGAGGACAAAACCACTGATACTTATTTTTTAGATTCAAATGCAAGAGGGAGCTATTTTAAAGCGGGTATTGACTTCAATCTATACCGCAACTGGACAGGAATGGAAAATATGATTTTTAGCGGATTGCGTGCTGGAATTGGAAGTTTTAGCCAAACTCGAGAACGTTATACAATTTACGATGCTAACAATCAAACTTGGGGTGAAGTTTCAAATGATGAAAGCATTGAGTTTTCTGGCCTGACCGCCGCTTGGATTGAGTTGCTACTTGGTGTCAAAACCGAAATTTTTAACAATTTTTTCTTGGGGTTGAATGTTCAACTTAAAGTGCGCATTGCTGATACCAAAATAAATAACTTTGAGAGCATTTATATCCCGGGGTTTGGACGCACTTATGACAGTACAAAAATTGGAACAGGTTTTAGTTACACCTTTTCCTACCTTCTACCAATCTACAAAAAAGGTGCAAAGCAAAACAAAAAGGGGGATGAAGAGCAATCCACAGATAATTAAGTGTTTTAGCGAATCAACTTCTTGTATTTAATTCGCTTTGGAATCAAGTCACCTCCAAGTCTATTGCGTTTATTAACTTCATATTCACTAAAGCTGCCTTCAAAAAAATAGACTTCAGAGTTGCCCTCAAACGCTAAAATATGGGTACAAATTCGATCTAAAAACCAACGGTCGTGGCTGATGACGACAGCACAGCCCGCGAAATTCTCAAGGCCTTCTTCCAAAGCTCTTAACGTATTGACGTCTAAGTCATTAGTTGGCTCATCTAATAGTAAAACGTTGCCTTCTTCTTTTAAGGTCATCGCCAAATGCAAGCGGTTGCGCTCTCCTCCAGATAATAGTTTTACTTTTTTATTTTGCTCACTACCCGAAAAATTAAAGCGACTTAGGTAGGCACGAGAATTGACTTGACGGCCTCCCATCATTATTAAATCCTGTTCATCACTAAAATTCTGCCAAATTGTTTTTTCTAAATCAATATTTGAGTGGCTTTGATCAACATAAGCAATTTTTGTAGTTTCACCGACACTGAATGTGCCTTTGTCAGCCGTTTCCTCACCTTGAATCATCCTAAAAATTGTCGTTTTACCAGCACCATTAGGTCCAATGACGCCCACAATACCGGCTTGGGGGAGTTTAAAATTTAAATTATCATATAGTAACTTTTCGCCATAGGCCTTGCTAACTCCATTGGATTCAATCACATTGGTGCCCAAGCGTGGGCCATTGGGAATGTAAATTTCAAGCTTTTCATCCAATTGCTTCTGATCCTGATTTAGTAATTTATCGTAATTTTTAAGACGGGCTTTTTGTTTGGTCTGGCGGCCTTTCGCCCCTTGGCGGACCCAATCTAATTCCCGTTCCAATGTTTTTTGACGTTTAGAAGCTGTTTTACTCTCTTGTGCTAAACGCTTGGATTTTTGATCTAACCAAGAAGAATAGTTCCCTTTCCAAGGAATACCTTCGCCTCTATCGAGTTCTAAAATCCAGCCCGCCACGTTGTCTAAGAAATAGCGGTCGTGTGTCACTGCAATTACAGTGCCTTTGTATTGGGCTAAATGTTGTTCCAGCCAATGCACAGACTCAGCGTCAAGATGGTTGGTGGGCTCGTCCAAAAGCAAAACATCTGGCTCTTGTAATAACAAACGGCACAAGGCAACTCTTCGGCGTTCACCTCCAGAGAGTACTCCAATTTTTTTATCACTATCAGGGGTGCGCAAAGCATCCATTGCGATTTCTAATTTGGTGTCTAATTCCCAAGCATTGGAAGCATCTATTTGATCTTGTAATTCTGATTGACGGTTCATGAGTTTTTCCATGCGATCTGCATCCGAATAAACTTCCTCCAAGCCAAACATATCGTTAATTTTATTGTATTCATCCAAGATGGCAACGTTGTCACCCACACCCTCTTTAACAATATCTAAAACTGTTTTGTCAGCATCTAATTCAGGTTCTTGTTCTAAAAAACCAACAGAATAGTCTTGTGAAAAAACCACATCACCTTGGTAATTTTTATCAACCCCTGCTATGATTTTAAGTAAGGTGGATTTCCCAGAGCCATTGAGTCCTAAAATGCCAATTTTAGCACCATAAAAGAAACTGAGATAAATGTTTTTAAGAACCGGGGTATTGGCGCTTTGAAAGGTTTTAGTAACCCCAGTCATAGAAAAAATAATTTTTTTATCGTCACTCATTAAACCCGACCCTTTAAAGCATTAAAAACCCAAGCAATGGCAAAGAAGCCAATACCAACAGCTGCGAAGCCCCAGCCAGCAATTTCTTTATAACGAAAGGCACCAAGAGCGATCAGCCCAACGCCTACAAAAATCATAATATAAGTGGCCCAAGCCAGTACGGTATTTTTATTCATTTTTTTCTTATCAAATTGAAATTCAAATATCGTGAATAAATTAAGTTTTATAAAATTAATTTACAGTAAATAAAATCAGTCTTTTTTATTAAATTTGGAGTAACTGAGAAAACAAGATGATAACCTCTCAATATATTACTCAATACGAATTATAAAATGATAGAAATACTAATTGCCTTTTTATGTGTTGTGATATTGGGACTGCTTTATTTTTTGTACACTTCAAAGAAAAACACAAATGCATCTTCTACCAACGACTTAATTCAATTTTCTAATGCGCTTAGTACTCAAATACAAGACATACGAAAGGAAATTGATGCCAATTCTAAAGAAAGTAGAACAGAAATTGAATCTAAATTAAAAGACATCAACAAACAAATTAATGATTTTCACAAGACTTCAACTTCTAACATCACGGCGCAGTTTAAGGAATCCAATAAGGTCATCAAGGATGTGACCTCTGAGTTGGAAAAAATTAAAGGTACCAATGAGCAGGTTTTGAGTTTTGCCAACCAAATGAAAACCTTGGAGAAAATTTTAGGTAATCAAAAGCAAAGAGGGATTTTAGGGGAAATTCAGCTCGAAAATTTATTGGCCAACGTTTTACCACCTGAACTTTTTCAAATCCAATATTCATTTCAAAATAACGAGGCTGTAGATGCCATAGTTAGAGTGGGGCAATATATCATTCCAATCGACGCAAAATTCTCACTTGACAATTATAACAAGATGATTGAATGCGCGAATAAAGATGAATTGGCGGCTTTGGAAAAGAAATTCAAATCGGATATCAAAGGAAGAATTGATGAAACCGCCAAGTACATCAGACCGAATGAAAACACAACTGACTACGCTTATATGTTCATTCCTGCAGATGGTTTGTATCAAGATTTATTAAACAGTAGAGTTGGAACTTTAAAAATCAATCAACGCGATTTGGTGTCTTACGCCTATACAAAAAAAGTTATGATTGTTTCGCCTATGAGCTTATTTCCAATGCTACAAATAACGGTCAAGGCATTACATAATTTAAAAGTTGAAGATTCAATTAATGATATTTTAAAAAATGTTGGTAAGCTCTCCAACCATTTAAATGCTTATAAAACCTATCACGACAAACTGGGCAACACTTTAGGCATTGCTGTGGGCCATTACAATAACAGTACTAAGGAATTCAAAAAAATAGACAAGGATGTTATCAAAATTTCATCAGGGAACTCCAATTTAAATATTACTTCAGAAGAAATTGAAAGACCACTTTTAGAGGATTAGTTTATCGCCGAAACTTATTTCTTTATTGGCGTTAAAAATTAGAATTGTAAATCTTCGTTAAACAAAATCAATGAACTGAAGATATTTGTTACTTTTGCTTCAAAGACAACACGGCATGGACCTAAACTTCAATAAAAACGAAGACCAGAACAAATTACTTTTATCAGACTTGCGGAAGCGCTTTGTAAAAGTGAAACGTGGAGGTGGCACTGCAAAAATTAAAAAACAACATGCCAAGGGTAAAATGACCGCACGGGAACGAATTGACTACCTTTTAGACCCCAAATCTAAAGCTCTCGAAATAGGTGCTTTTGCTGGTGAGGGCATGTATGCTAAACAC
>ERZ1048068.513-NODE-513-length-35139-cov-8.427061_pt1 | contig 35139 bp, 50 predicted proteins | sample MGYA00383098_ERZ1048068 | MGnify/ENA primary metagenome ERZ1048068 (study PRJEB29581, sample SAMEA5548368) | metagenome | biome: marine; feature: coastal; material: water | depth 1 m | study: Short-term variability in the microbial, nano- and picoplankton dynamics... | reverse complement strand
TTACTGATAGTTTTTTTCCAGGACTATATTAAATGTGTGATAATCTTCACCTGAATTCTTTGAAGCAATGCCAGACACCACTGAACACACTTTTCTTTTCGTCGTTCAATGTGAACTTGCTTCAACGAGCCATACGTCAGGATTTCAAAAACAAGACAGGTATATCCATCGATTATCAAAGCGAAGATGATTTGTATGGTATCATGCGCGTCGTGTTCATAAACAATTCGGGTGACCATAACGTTCGTGTTAACGAACAAGTGAAAATGATGAACGAGATGGTGATAAAGACTGGTGTGTCACAAATTCAATCGGGCGTCTCTCAATACATGGGATATGTGCATGATATGGACAGAGGCTTAGAACCACTAGACAGACCGCAAAGTACCACGACTTACGGAAATAAGATTGGTAAGAGTGATAAGATTGGTATTTAAATTACCGTCATCACTGGTCCACGTCCATTTTGATCGCCAATGACTGGCTGCTCTTCAGACCCCACAATCGTTTCTTCGACGATATCATCGGGTTTGACGAGTTGTTTCTCTGGTGAAACTTTAACTTTCACGTTCATTGTTTGTTGTCCTGTGGTTACGGAGTTTTTGGATGACACGAAATACACAACAGCCACCGTAATAATCGATATGGCAAAGAGTGTGTAGGTAAGATTACTCTTCTTCATTATAATATATCTAACATAAAGTTTTGTTGGTATGTAACGATATGAGTCTAAATTATTACAAATCTGAAACAGAGATCATCTGTAAGAAGAAAGGTTGGACTAATGCCACCGTAGATACGGTATGGCTTCTTCTCACTGAGGAGATAGGAGAACTCGCTTCGGCGATAAGACAGCACAAAAAAACGTATAAAAAGACTAATTTGAAAAAGGAACGAGGTACGGATATCATGATGGAAATGGGTGACGTATTTAGTTATTTATTTCAGCTCTCGTACATGTTAAATGTAGACCTAGATAAGATGTGGTTAGAACATGGTAAGAAAATAAAGTATAAGAAATATAATCTGTGTTAGTATAAAGATGCTTTTGAGCGACGAAGAATCTATTGATCGAGTGAACCCATATGTTCAGCATGATTTCTTCATGCCAGGTACGAGTCGTCAAATCATAGATTTTGCGCCACACAAAGAACCAGTTGAAGAAGTTGTGCAACAAGAATACCGTAGTCCGATGTGCGACTATGGAGTGATGGTCGCAGGTCGAATTGGCCGAACGGATGTGTGTCCTCTATCTAGAGAGTTGTATCCAGGAAGAAATATTCAATATGATGAAGAGCCATTAGCTGTTTCTAGAGAAAACAAACCAAACAAGGTTCATAACCAAAAAGTTATGAATAACATGGTGGGTGCAGGGATTCTACTTCTATTAGTTGCAGCACTCTAAAGAATTTTTCCAGTCTCATATCGTTTGTACACGTTTTTATAATTTGAGGCATGTATTGTTCGCACACATCCTTTGCAAACTTTTTTTGCCATGTACAGTGCATGTTAATTACTGGAGGCGAAAACGTAGGGTCTAATATTTTGACCGCATTCATAGCGCGCACAATACTGCGCGTATTATTATTTTCGCACATCACACTTTCCAACTCAACTAAAGCCATCTTTCTCCTGACTTCAGTTGTTTTGTGTATCATGGTGTCCAAGAATTGTTCGTAGCGAAGTGTGTCTGATATAGACTGTATTGTGGTCCAGGTTCCAATGGGTGTGGTTTTAAAGGTATCTGTTTTATTTTCATAACCAATTCCATTCGTATACTTTACGTATTCTATTTCTATTATTTGTGAATCACTTTCAATATCATGGGAAACACGAGCAGTTTTTACGAAGGAGGTCATGGTTTTCTTTAACGTAAATTCTCTAAGTATTTTAAAAGCCTAAGTCGAACTGGACACACACCTAAATTAACTATGTTCAGCTCAATCGTCAATAACACGTTTTCGTATTACCTAACTCTTGATGAGTTTCGAAATGAGATTCCAGAGAATATTAGACCATCATGGGTAAAACTTACGACTATCACGATGGTATCGAGCTTTAATAAGCCACTTGATATACAACATCTTCGCAAGTGTTTTGAGAAAATATCGCCGATTCGCTTGAGAATGCGTGGACGAAAAGATGCAGGATGTGAATGGATACTGAAACCAACTTCATTTTACAACCAGATTACCCTGTCTTACACAGACATGTACAGTGTAAAATCTATCAAGCTTTTTCCAAACGGTAGTATCCAGGTGGCGGGATGTTCAGATTTAGTAAACTGCAAACACATTATCAGACAACTCTCACTTCTCATTGGTAAATTACTCAATGAATCGTGTATACCACCGATAGAGACATTTCGGGTTGTGATGATAAACTCAAATTTCAGCTTAAATTGGAATATCAATTTGATGCGTACAGCGGATCACTTTGAAAAATATTCAGATATATTCAAAGTGTCATTTGAGCCAGATCGGTATTCTGCTGTAAAAGTAAAGTTCAAGCCAGCTGAAGACATGAAAGAAGTGACGACGAGTATTTTTAGTACAGGGAAGATTATCATCACTGGAGCCGAGACATTCAAAGAAATTGCATTTGCATATAACATAATCAATCAGCATATTAACACAGAACCATCTATCAGAGTCGGTGAAGTTGCACCAGACAAAAAAGAAATTTTTGATTCGTTATCAGGCGCAAACATAAATGATATAGTTAAAAAACTCAGAGGCATGAATGTAAAATCATGGAAACGTACGATAGAGAATAGACAAATTAATTTCTGATGTAATAATAAAAATGTCTCAGCGACTTGGAATGGCCGATGGTCGATGCTTCACCATCAACTCGTCTAGCCAATTGTACAACAACTACTTGATGAACAAGAACGGTGTGTCTTACGAAGACAACTACTCTTACCGCAAACTTTTGCAATCGAAGGGTCCAGAACTTTTCAAACCCGAACAAGACACCAAGAAGTGTTCTTCGTGTGACGAAGCTTTGGTCGACACTCGCAACATTTACTAAATACGCAAAATTAGTGTTATTTTAATATACAACTTTTCTAGAGAATGTCTCAGTGTGCCATATGTCTCGGTGACGTCAGAGAGACACGGCATAATAAACCCATACGTTGTGGGCACTTATTTCATTCACACTGTCTAGAAAAGTGGAAAAATAAAGGTAAGCAAACTTGTCCTATATGCAGGAAAGTGTTTGATGGGGATAATTTCAGGGTGCAGATAACGATTCATAATAATTTTGAATCGACTTCAAACGCAGTGTTACTCGAATCTGAGTTTATATTTAACGCACTCGATATATTCTTTGATGTTGAAAATGAGATTGATCTTTCAAGTCTTCTTTCTGACTTTGGTGTGAGTGTGTCCGACTTTGATCCCCTTATTCTTAACACAGAATGAACTACAGTACGTTTTGTAGTTTAACGACCCATAATCTCTAGATGCTTTGCGTGGATCTATTATCACATTACCTTTCGCATCAGTAAGAAGTGGTCCTGTCGCCCAACCACGCTTGTGGGCAAATATATTAGCCTTGAAACGTATGATTTTACCTGGTACAATTTTTGGTGCAACTTTTTTAATTCGTGTGACCGGGACTTTGAAAAATTTTGCGATGGCTTCGTGTGTGTTACCTTTTTTCAATTTATACTCCACAACATTTACTTGCTTATAAAAGTGAAAATCACCTTGTCTAAAGTAATTATTTGGATTTCCGGGTGCAACGAACATCATAACTTTGTAATGCCCGGGTTTGCATTTCTCTTCAGCTTTTGCTATGTACACTTTCTTTGGGTTATCCGCAACGACACGTTGTGGTAATTTTTTGCAGTTTACATACGAATGGTTCATGTTCTTGACACCAGCACGTTCACCGGGGACACTCTTGTATGATCTCTTTTTTTCGTAATCACCGACAGCATACGCGTAACAATTGTTATTATTGATACCAATCGCTCGCCCCCATAATCTTTGTGTAAACCTATGCTCTGACCCACTCAGGGGGAGACGTTTAGTGTCTTGACCCATTAATAATATTGGAGAAAAAAATATTATTAATAGATAAATGATCCAAGGTCTTGTTAACGCGCGCAAGACTCAAGACGCCATGACCGAACTCCTCACGTTTGTTCTCATGATTCTCATCACGACCTTCGTGCTACGATTCTTGTGGAACCGTTCGCTCGTGAAGCACGTGACTGTTCTCAAGAAGCTCGATACTTTCCTTGATGCCTTCATCTTGTCGTTGGCGCTCGCCGTGGTCCGTGGTATTTAAACTTCGCGGTATCCCGAAAACATTTCACCTTCCGAACTTTTAAGAGTTGGGAATGACTTGATTCCGTTGCATTGCTGTTTTTCGCAGTCAACGAAATCGAACGCTTTACCATTCTTTTTCATGTAATCAAGTTGCTTTGTAGTCCAACCACACCAATTAGTCCCGTACACGGTCCATTTTTCCTTACACGCTTTGCAAGTGCGCCCTTTGCAATCGCAACGCCCTTTTCTGCAGTCACACCCACACGGACACTTAGTGGGACGCCCAGTGTAAAACAAAACAATTAAAACGATTATGGTCAGAACTAAGAAAGCAATCATAATTTAATTACTTCACATATTTTATTTTTAGAGCGTCGCACATCTGCTTCACGGTTTTTCCCTGAGTATCTATCCCCGCTCTTTTTGCCTTTCCGACAATCTCTGATTTTTTATACGTGGTGCACTTCTTTCCATCTATACGCGTGTATCCTTTTGGTGCTATGGTTACTTTCGGTGAAGGCATGGATTTCTTTTTCAAAATTGTCTTTGCGCGTTCTTTCGCCGCTTCTTGGTTTAAGGGTGTCTTTACAACCACCTTTTTCTTTGGTTTCATTTGTAAAATTGGTTTTGCCTTTGGTATAAAGTTCAATGGATTCTTACGCGACGTCACTTTTGACCGGTATGGTAAGAAGAATGCATCTGAGAATATATCTTCAAATGTGGGTAATTTAGTGTGATCGGCATTTAGTTTTAAACGGAAATTTTCAATCTTATTAGATTCTAAACCTATATATTCTTTTGGTAATATACGTTGAATAAAACGAATTACACTATTAGATGATTCTGTTCTTATTCGAGTACATATAAGAAACATGGCATTCAAGAAGAGGTGCGCATCGTACATCATGTGGGATGTCGGGGCTATACCATAATGTTTATCGAGTCCACGTATAGTTGGATTTTTTATAGTACCCGTCGATGATAAACCATAATCTGTTAACATTGTTTCTAAACCGATGTCTTCGACGTCCAACGTCATCTTACCTATTTTGTATTTGGACACATTCAACGTGGGTGTTCGGGTTCGCAAAAGTATATTTTTACCGTGAAGATCACTATGCCTGAAAGATGGGTACTTTTTGTGTATTCTATAAAGATTGTATAACACGTCAGTGATTATAAACCTGAAATGTATAGGTCTCAACGCGTTCTTGTTTTTCATGATGTATGGCTCGAGTGCACCCCCATTCGCGTATTCACTGTACATGACGTTTCTATCTTTGCACTTTTCAAGAGCATATGGATTCACACCACCAAGTTTACTGAGTAGTTTTCCAATTTTATATTCCGTTGTCAACGATTCTTCTTGAATTTTTATCGCAATTTCATTTTTGCATCGTTTATCGACACACCCATAAAAAATCTCGCCATATTCACCTTCGCCAATCTTTTTGGTACCTACACGCGTTCGAACCGCTTTCTTAATAGACAAATTCGGGGTCACATTACCGTTTATGGTGTAAAATATTTTGTCTGGATTACAACCTAATTTCTTGATAGCTTCGGTGACCTCCTTACCAATCTTTTCGTGGTCTCTGGGTGTATTGGTTTTTCCAACTTTGCGCCTGATGACCGCTAAATTCTTGATGTGTTGTTTCACCTGCATCTTGTTTTAATGCTAGATTTTATTCTTCGACTTGACATTCTTCTTCGTAATATTCTTCTTCGGCGCCTTCATCAACTGCGTCACCAGATGGCTCACTTTCGACGCCTTGGAATGCAAAGGAAGGAAGCTTCGTCGATTGTTCGAAGAGTGCTTGCGATAGGCGCAAGCTCACACCAAACTTATTATCGATGAACCAGATTTGGGTCACGTTTACGATGCACATACACCGTTGTCCCTTTTCGATGGAATCAATCGGAACAAGTTCTCGCTTAGGGTTGTATGCTTCAGCCATGAATTCGCCGGTTGGCTTGGTCATGACCTTGAGTTTAACAGTGTCTGGGTATTCTTCTTTCCCGGGGCGCACAAGCGGCTTATACAAAGCCTCCTTCATCACTTCAGGATTGTACACTTTTCCGAGCCATTCTTTGGAGTTTGCCGCAACCGTCTCGATGATTCTCGCATCAAGCTCCTTGAGCTTGGCGGCGAGTTCGACGGCTTGCTCGTTGTCCGGGTCAATAGACAAATCGAGCGAATACGACGTCTTATTAGTCGTCTCATCAGTAAAGGCACTAAGACCATAAGGGCTTCGCATGAACGGAAGTTGCAAGTAGAGCTTACCCTTACCATCGGCCGTGTTAATGTATACTGTCTTGCCACCGTTCTTGTTCTTCTTCATTTTACTGAAGACAACAGAGGACGATTCGAAAGTGTTGGAAAGTTGGATCATGTTAGTAGACGACATTTGGTTTGTTTTTGTATATCTTATGATGGTGTCCAAACTTTAAGCATGTTTTTTTTCTCAGTCTACAATATAAAAATTACACATGGGTATCTTTAAAGATTGTGGTTGTGGATGCGGGGGTGCGAAGGCCCAGCAGAAATTTTTGATTTCCGCTATGTCTTCTCTCGTGTTCTTTATAATCGCGAACCCAGACACATTCCGTTTGACGCGTTCTATTTTCGGTCGATGGGTTTCTGGTCCAACCGGTTGCCCCACTTTGCGAGGTCTCGCTCTTCACACCGTGGTGTTCTTGCTCATCACGTGGGCCATGATGAACATTAAGAAGGAAGGATATTCCATTGAAGAAGAAATGCCAATGATGGTTGGACCTTCCCCAGAAGAAGAGGAACCAGTTATCACCCCACCAATGACTGAAATGCCAGAGCCTCTTCCGGGTTTTAGCGAAATGCAATACGATGCGGTCGATAGTGGTCTTGAACTCGCGCCACTCGATGTCATGGGTGACGAAATCGACAAACCAGTGACTCTCAAAGTTCGTGTACAAAAGCAGGTCACTTGCCAATGCGACGACGGTAAGACTGTGACTATAGAGTAATTATTTCATTTGGTTTATTAATTAATCAATATAGTAAATGGCAAAATACCATTTAGTATATTGAAGTGTTTTAGAAATCTTCGTCGAACTCGATTTCACACGAATCCTCGTCCATCTTTCCATAATCACCCACCCTCTTTTCAAAGAAGTTTGTCTTTCCGTCGAGACTGATGGTTTCCATGAATTCAAATGGGTTTGTCGAATTCCAGATCTTTTCTTGACCCACTTGTTTTAAAAGTCTATCTGATACGTATTCAATGTATTGTGTCATTTTCTCGGAGTTCATACCAATGAGACTACATGGAAGTGCATCCAAGATGAATTCTTTCTCTATTTCTACCGCTTCTTTCACGATCTCCTTAATCGTGTCAGAATTTGGTTTAAATTTAAGCATGTTGAACAACTCAACCGCAAATTGTTGATGAAGACCTTCATCTCTGCTTATCAATTCATTACTAAAACACAAACCCGGGAGAAGTCCTCGCTTCTTAAGCCAAAAGATAGCGCAGAAACTCCCGGAAAAGAATATACCCTCCACACACGCGAAAGCGAGAAGTCTTTCACAAAAAGGGCGCGACGTGTCAAACCATTTCATCGCCCATCTCGCCTTTTTCTCGATACACGGTACTCTTTGTATCGCCGAAAACAATTCCTTTTTTTCCGAAGGTGAACGAATGTACTTGTCTATCAATTTACTATATGTTTCCCCGTGAACCATTTCATTATGTGCTTGATATGCATAAAATGACCGAGCTTCGGGATATTGCACTTCATCCGCAAAGTTGTTGTTGAGATTCTCAAATACAATACCATCCGAACCAGCAAAGAATGCCAATATAGTCTTAATAAAATGCTGTTCGTTATCTGTCAGTTTGCTCCAGTCATCCATGTCCTTTGATAAGTCGACCTCCTCCGCTGTCCAGTTGCTCATTTGTGCTTGCTTGTACAATCCCCATAAATTGTCATGTTGAATAGGGAACACAGTAAACCTACTCAGTGTCGGTAAGAGCATTGGCTCCGTGTCTTCGATGTAGTCCTGAAAGTCAAAAAATGTTCCGTGATGTTTTCCATCGATAAAAATTTGTGGATACGCGGCGATTGGTTTCCCGCATAATTTTTCCAAATCACCTTTCTCAATTTTTGTTTTCTTATAATCTAAGCACAAATCCTTGCATATATCTTCAGCTAGGTCGCAGTACTTGCATCCATCCTTCGAAAAAATTTCAATCCCCATGTGTGTTATTACCTGAAAATATTTTTGTCTTAAAACTTTAAGAATGATTAATTTTTCAGAGATCCAGCCTGGTGATCTCATAAAAGTTTTGTTAAATATTGACGATGTTGATGATGAGATGTACGCAACAACTACAGAGAACATGAACGACTATCTCACCGTCAATTATTACCTAGACACGTCTCTCGTGTATAAAGGTGCTCGTGTATATGAACTTGATGAAAATGAAGAACTTGTACAACCAGAAAACATGTGTGAGCATTACCCGGATGGTACATCCGTATTTTGTAAAATAGGCGACTCCATGTATTGTATAAAAGATGAAATAGACGAAGATATGGAAAGTGATATCATTGATGAATCGGATGAAGAAAGTGATTTAGAAGGGTTCATTGTCCCAGACGACGAAATCGATGGACAGGTCATACCTCCTTCCTCGCACAGGGAAGTCGATCGCGAATGGAATGAATGGGAACCCACGAGTCCCGGTTCTCGTAAATTTAAACAGGTGGTTGATTCTATTGAAGAGTTTGCCAAAATGCACGCGGATAATCTAAATTTTTGAAAACCTAAGTGCGCATTTTCAACTTTCAAAAAAAAGGTATTTTTGATATGGAAGGATTGGCTGCTATTTGGTCGGATGTCGACCGCTTATTAAATAAACCCGCTGTAAGAAAGTCAATCAATACGCATATATGTATAAATTGTAATGGTGTAAAAGTATTTACCAGAGAAGGAATGCCCGTGTGTTCGCGGTGTGGACTCACACAAGCGCATTTCATAGATGATAGCCCTGAATGGACGAGTGGTCTCACTGAAGATGGACGTGTGAATGATCCATCTAGATGTGGAAACCCAAATCCGAATCCAGAATTGTTTTCGAATGCATGGGGTAAGGGAACTGTCATATCAACAAAGAATACATCGACGTATGAAAATAAAAGAATGGCAAAAATAAATTTTCATCAATCGATGAATCACACGGATAGGTCTCTATTTCACGCATATAAAGATATAGACGAAGCTTGCCCATCTTTACCTGAAAGTGTATTGAAAGATGCAAAGATGATGTATAGGAAATTTAACGTGGAAAAATTGACCCGGGGAGCTGTGCGTCTGGGAATAAAAGCCAACTGCGTCTTGTACGCGTGTAGACTTTCAAAAATTCCTCGCACGACAAAGGAAATCGCAGACATGTTTGGTATTCAGTCAAAAGATATTAGTAGAACTACACAAATGTTCAAAGATACATTGCTTGGAAAGACCGAAAAGAATTACGTAACGAAACCATTTAACGTAATGCAACGTTTACTAAATTCGTTTGAAGTTACGAGAGCGGAGAGGTTAGAATGTAACAAGATGTGTGCAAAGTTAGAAAATTGTACAGAGCTCATGAGTAAAACACCTAATAGTGTGGCGTCGGTCGTGATTTATGTGGTGATGAAAGGGCAACTTTCTAAGAGTGAAATAAATGATAAATGTTCGGTATCTATACCGACTATAAACAAGATAGAAAGTATAATTAAACGATACTTAGAGGAATGAATGTAATGTAATGTAATATGGTCAAATTGTTTTTAGCTACACCATGCTATGGTGGTCTCTGTCTAGAAAAGTTTATGACGAGCGTCATTAAGCTTCAAATTGAATTGATTAAGGAGGGTATTCAGCTCATGATTGATACAACGGAAAATGAATCTCTCGTACACAGAGCCCGAAATGTCGCAGTTGGTCGTTTTATGCAAAAAACCGACGCTGATCTATTCATGTTTATCGATGCGGACGTTGATTTTAACGCGGACTCGGTTGTTCGCCTTGTAAGATCGGGACACGATGTATCGGTAGCGATATATCCAAAGAAGGTCGTTATGTGGGATCAAGCGAAGACTGCGATTGAGCAAGGTGATGATAGAAATATGGCTATGCTTTCATCGAGTCTCGTAGCTAATATCGGCGCACACAGACGTTCAGTTGAAAATGGTTTCGTGGAAGTTCTGGATGGACCAACGGGATTCATGGTTATTACCCGCAAAGCGTTTGAAAAGATGCACGAACACTTCACAGATTTGAACTGCAAAAACGACCACCAAAACAGGGATTTTGATGAATATTGCGCCGTGTTTGATTGTATGATTGACCCGGAATCTCGGAGATATTTGTCTGAAGACTACGCGTTTTGTAGACGATGGCAACAAGTTGGAGGTAAGATTTATGCCGACGTTCACACCACATTGGGGCATGTTGGTAACTTGCCATTCTCTGGTTGTATGAATGATAGGCTTAAGGCTTAGAGTTTTATAGTTGTTAATGAAACTTGCGACTATCATCGTTACTCGGAGTAAATCGTGTCATGTGAAAACGTTACACACGGTTTTACGCTTAAACCTTATGTGCATCCAAGCAAATGGAGTCCAAAATGAAGTCGTGTATGTGAATGACGATCCATATGATAAGTCTGATATCATTCAAAGATACATGAAGACGTCCGACCGCATCTTGTTTATTGATTTCAGTGTGGCGATGGATGAAGGGTCAATTGCTCAAGTATTTAAACCACACGATGGTCTTGGTTGTTTAGTATTCCCAGGTGTAAAAGAGGGTATCGATTGGGAACAGTTTAAAAAGGGTGTGAATGAAAAAACGACTGAACCGGTTAGTCAAATTGGTCTACACTTCGACACTGAGGTTGGTAAAATGATCTCCGAAGATATCTACCAGGTTACGAGTTCAGAGGCGAGGTGTTGGTTAATGATGTGCAAGAATACGTCTAAGTGTGTAAGGGATAAGCGCACACACGATTGTCGAGTTCCACCGAGAATGGGGCAGATGTTTTCCAAGTTCAAGGAGTTGGGTGTCAAAATTAACGCGTATACAGCATCTAAGTTGACAATGACATATACTCACGAGTGTGTAAGTAACTTGCTGAACGCTGCCGGTATTAAAGCTAATTAAAGATTAAATTTAAAATATTAAACAGATGTCACGAGTATCTGTAAAGAGGGATGATCCACTTTACAAATACGCGATAAAATACATGGAGGACACGTGGGGGACGACACCCAATCGATTTCCGGGATGTCAGCCGATATCTATCGAATATAAACATTTTGATTTACTTCGAAAAAATGATTACGTGGTTTGCGAAAAAACGGATGGTGTTCGATTTATGTTACTCGCATTCATGTATGGAACTCACAAAGTGTGTGTTCTCGTGAACCGAGCTCTTGATATGTTTCTTTGTAAACTTACATTTAGGCGCACATTTTATGAAGGCACTATTTTGGAAGGGGAACTTTACAAGGATACATTTTTGATATATGACTGTCTGAAAGAGTCGGGTATCATTGTGGGTCACAAGAATTTCATTGATAGACTCGAGTATTGTGAAAAGGCGGCGAAAAAACTACTCGCACTGAAAAGTGACGTGACCAAAATACAGGTAAAGAAATTTCATCTCATGTGTGACTACGAATACTTCTTAAATGAGTATTTACCTACCGTGACTCAAGAAGTTGATGGACTTATATTTACACCAATAAACTGTCCCGTAAAGATTGGTACTCATGAGACCATGTTTAAATGGAAACCATGTGAAAAGAATACGATTGATTTTCAGGCGCGGTCAGTGAATGGGAAATGGCGATTGTATGTTCAAGAAAAAGGTGAACTTGTATTTGAATCTATAATTCCCGAAGATAAATTCGACACTTCGTGGATTCGTGAGAACATGATTCTCGAGTGTAAATACATGTCCGAAGATACACCAATGTGGTGGATGCCTATCATGCAGAGAACTGATAAAACGTACCCGAATAATAGGCGTACGTTTTATAGAACGTTAGTAAACATAAAAGAGAACATAAAAATTACCGATTTTTTAAAATGTATATGAGAATGTAATACCCATCTATTTCCTTCAAATTCACCTCTGCTATATGATCGTCATCTTGTACATACCACTTATCGTTGAATTTACACATAGAGTAATAATGACCGCCCCACTGTACACCTTCGTGTATTACACACGATTGTAGTGAATAACTAATATCATCTGTAAATGATAAGTCCTCTTCTATCTGTATCCGACTTTTTTTATCGAACGAAATGATCATTACTGATTGTAGTTGTTTAAAAATAGTCCGCGTCGTCGCCACGTGATGAACCTTTCCATTGTCGTCTACGTATCCCTCGAGTGTATTCCAGTTCATACTTTTATTTATTAAATCACTCACCTTGCACACGTGATCATCGATAGTAAGTGTCTGTATGCTATAATCCGTGTCACTTGTATTTTTACCATCCGGTGATATAGTTATTTGTGTCTTTTTACCATATATTAAACGCTTTATTATTCCATATTCCTTTTCTAGAATGTCTATTATACAAAAAAGAGCATCCTGGGTGTCGTGAGGTTCGTGTAACTTGAATCTAGGAAACACCATTTGAAATTCTTTCAATAGTGGTGTAAGATCAATCTTATTAGATTCTTGTCTACTGAAGTACATAGTCACGAGGTCGTGGTACAATTTAGTAAATTTACAATCACCTACATATCTACTCTTGTATATATGTTCAGATATTGGTAATATATGAAGGAGTGATTGCATCGCCGAATTAAAGTAGCAAGTGTTTCCTAGGTTCAAGAAGCCATGCATATAACACGTGTATGAAAAAATACTCACCATAAACTCGCAAATGTTATTAAAATAACTGGTTACATAAATGAGTAGTGCAACGAGTGCCAGAAACGTAAACAAAGAATTTAACCAAAAACTTGAAAATATGAGGCTTCTTGTATATAAAATGGTAAATACACTCAGCAGAGCGACACCAGTCACGAAACCAAAAGCAAGAAAAGCTACACCACAAAACATGGGTACGTCTGCCAAATCCGCCTTTAAAAAGCCCCTACCAAAAACAAAAAAGGTCCAGTCAGTGAGAAGATCACCAGCCTCGGCATTCAAAAAATACAAAAAGTAACTTAAAACTTGCACACTTCAATTAACAAATGCCAGCCCCTACTATCCTACCAATCACTTCGGGCGAAGATGAGTTTAGGACTACGCGAATCATTGGCAATGAGATGTTCTTCTATAGCGATGTAACATCCGATGATATTCTGGAATTTACCGAAGATTTTAAGAAGCTTGAAAATAAGCTACTCAAACAATCTATCGATTTCCCGGGTTTCAAACCTGAAATCAGAATCAACATCTGTAGTGACGGTGGAGAGATGTTTGCTGGTCTTAGCGCCATGAATATTATTGAAAAGTCGAGAGTTAAAGTTGTTACTATCGCTCAAGGCGCGTGTTGCAGTGCGGCTTCGTTTATGTTGCTTGGTGGACATGAACGTCGCATGGGCAAGAATGCACATATCCTCATCCACCAATTATCGACGAATGGGTTCTGGGGTAAGTTTGAAGATTTGAAGAATGAAATGGACTCGTGTTCTAAGTTCATGGACATGATCACGAAGGTCTATCTCGAAAAGACTGAAATCCCGGAAAAAGAATTCAAGAAGCTCATGAAGAAGGACATCTATATGAATGTCGAAGAGTGCCTCAAGTATAATGTTGTTTCCTCGATTGACTGATGTCTACACTTCTCTTGTACAAACCAATAATAGCTAAAATAATAATAAATATGCATGCAGTATTCGCGTTGAGTGGAATATTTGTTGCGGGGGGTGGCCTAAGTCGCTCCAATCGCTCGTGATTTACGACCGGAATCATATCTACCCTTACTATAATGGAAACAATTTTTAAAACCGACAAAAACGGCAAAAAACGCTACTTTGATATTAGTGTAAATAAACTTCCCGATGGCACCGCCAATATCGTGAAGAAGACTGGTATGGTCGGTGGAAAGGAATCTATTTCAACCATTCATGTTAAGCTTGGATATGATAGCGCTCTTAAACGTGCGAAGACAATGTGGGAAAATCAAAAAGAGATACCTATTTTACCCATGCTCGCAAATAAATGGGATGACCGACACAAATATATTTCAGAACCGTTCTATGTACAACCAAAAATAGACGGCGTTCGTTTGCTTGTATCTAATAAGGGTGGAATTTCTCGGACGGGTAAAATTGTTCCGGGTACAGAACACTGGGGAAAAGAACTCAAAGAGGGTGAATATCTAGATGGGGAGTGTTACGATCCAACAAAGACATTTGAAGAAATTACGAGCTTATACAAAACAAATCCAAAAGCCTTGGATTTTCTAGTGTTTGATTATTTCGACACGAATCGACCAAATCTTACATTTGAGGAAAGAATTGAGCGCGTGAACGTGGAAACCAAATGGGTACAAACAAAGGACGACATCCATAAAGTGCACAAAGAGTATATGGATGCTGGATACGAAGGAACTATGATTCGCGAAGCCTCGAGTGTATATGAAATCGGAAAAAGGAGCAATTACCTTCTTAAATTGAAAGATTTTAAAACGGATGAATATGAGGTCGTTGGTGTGCGTGAGTGCACGGGTAAAGATGTGGGTACACCCACGTGGGAGTGTGTGACAGAAAGTGGTCACATGTTTACCGTAAGACCTGAAGGTACACAAGAAAAGCGCCGCGAAATGTTTACCAATTCATCAAAATACATTGGTAAGATGCTCACGGTAAAATATCAAAATTTAACAGAACTAGGCGTTCCACGGTTTCCAGTAGGAATAGCATTTAGAGATTACGAATGATGTTATGATAAATGAATAAGATTGCCATAGATATAGATGAAGTTCTTATGCCATTCGTTCGTCCCATGGCTCGATGGCGAGGATTAAAAATGCCACGTCCAAACCAAAAGTATTCATATGTATACAAGGATATGTTTAACATAACAGAAGAAGAATCGGCTCAAATGGTTCGCGACTTTTACAAATCTGATGATTTCTGTAAAATTTCTCCTATACGCGGTTCTCAGATAGGCATGGTTCGTTTGCGAGGAAAATTTGACAAAATATATGCGGTGACTGGAAGGCAGGAAATTGCTCGAAAAAGGACTGAAAATTGGCTACAGTATCATTTCAAAGGTGTATTCGATGATATCATATTGACGAATAGTTATACAGAATTTGAAATACCAAAAGTTGATATATGTAGGGCACTCTCTATCGGTACAATCATAGACGATAATACTGATATATGTTTACAATGCAAAGACATTGGTATGACCGCTCATAATTTCATGGGTTACGAAGAAGTATACCCGTGGTGTGAGCATTCAGACATGTCGATGTATGGTTGGAAAAAGTAGTATAAAAGATATACACCATTACAATACATTATGTCTTCTTACGGTATAGTGGGTGTCAACCCGAATAGCCTTAAGGTTATTCGGGACATGCAACAATTTAAGAATATTTCGGTGTACGATAAATACAAAACAAATCTTACGCCATTTAAAAATGTTAAAATGCAGCCAACTGTCGCCGATTTAACATTAAATATGAATGGTCCAAGAACTATCGCTACATTCATAAATCCAGATGATTATGGATATGAAAATACAATGGACCAACTCATCGAGTGGTGTGACAAAGAAGACACAATTGTAAATTTAAATTTACAGAAGTTTGATGAAAATGCAATTTATTATGAAAATTGCAAAGATAAGGGTATCCATTACATGACTGGGGGTATGTCTAATAAATTACTCATGCTCGATGGTTCGAGAAAGGTTATAGACGCACAAGAAATCTTTTTTCGGACATTTGCAAAAAGACTCGTGCACCTCGATGGAGAACCTGGTACAGCACACTTAATCAAAACCGTCCACGAAGCTATGGAATGTAGCCTCTATCAAGTATATGCAGATGTATATGGATACACAAATCAAGACACACTCATAAATGATTTATTGCATGAAACTCGGAAGACAGATGTGAATGGTCCAATTTTAAAGAATGCTATCAATCGCATGTATTCGGCCCCAGAAAATGATGATATTGTAAATGAAAATATGAGAACTACGTGGTGCGCCACGAGAGCAATCGAAACGGGTGTTTGTGCACCCATTTTACAATCTGCCGCAAACGCTCGCTCTATGAGTAGAGACATGAAACTTTCTGATACACAACAGGTATTCAACAAGTTTATTGATAATATCGTGGCTATACAAACCATACGTTTCATGTATGCAATGATTTACATAGAAGCCACTCGAGTATGTCCAGCTATTAAAAATTGTCTAGAAATGAGCGAAGTTGAATGTGATATGTACAAAGATGGAGATATGTATGATGTCTTAGAAAAAACAGCCCTGTATGCAAAAACGTTCTGTATTCACTGTGCAACGTCTGATATTCCATGTGTTTCTGTGTATACCGCTTTGTGTGAATATTACTTTTGGAAACAAAGAAAGACGCCCATGAACTTTATCGCGGCACTTCGCATATAATTTTATGCGTATATTTTAAGCATGTTATTTGTAATAATTTTAATCGCTACACTCATAATTTTAAAATCCATAATATACAGGCCCCATGTTGATTATAAGTGTTACATGCTTACGACTGATCCAAATGGAGTAAGAGCAACTCGTTTCATGAACACGTATGACCACACGATTCCACTCGAAGTAGTTGTCGGACCGGACACGGGAACTCCAGAAAAGGCGAAGCTTTATTCAGACCGCGTAGATCCTAAATATTACAGGGAGGCTCTTAAGTTGCACTACGACGAATCCGCGGTCAGACCAAACATTACGTACTTTAACCTAGGCGCAATAGGATGTTATATGGGTCACATGAACATATACGATAAATGCTTTAAAGGGCGTCACAAATATGCACTCGTGTTTGAAGATAATGTTGTCATTACACACCCAAAGCTTTTTGATGAAATTCAAGAAGTCATAGATGAATTAGGGGATGATTTCGAACTCTGTTTCTTTCATTGTTTATCGAGATATCCCGCATCAGATACATCAAAAAGTGGTCTTCAGCTCGTTCGCTGGATTTCCAGCACAAAGTGCTATTTGATACACGTAGACAATATGCATAAATATATACACAACTTTGATGTGATGGATAATCACATTGATATGAAACACGAAGACTTAGTATTTGACGGCGCCCGAGTTTATTACAAAGATTTAAGACATTGTATGCTCATAGATCGTTCACATAAAAGTCTGATAGGTCACAGTGACTGGAAAAGGAAGGATTATTTTTCAAAGAGATTCCCGGATTCACAAACGGAACTCTTGGAAAAAGGGTATTAATTTTTTTGTCGCGTGATCATAAGATGGTAAGAGCTGTACTTATAAATGAAAAACCAAACGATGTACATGAGATAAACGTAGATCTATCGCCCGAGAAAAATGAAATTTACAAAATACTCAGAGGTAAAGCAACTTTTGTCGGGCAATGGGAGGAGGAATTTGTAGTAATATTAAAATGTAAAGAATCCCTATTTAATCTAAATAAAAATGAAAACGTGTTACCTAGGCCATTTTCAAATATGGATATAGACGGAAGAATATTGTTAATACGCATGGATGAAGAATCTGAACCAGTTGATTTTACGATTGACGAATATATGATCATGGTGGAAACGACTCATCCTCGTACACGAAGTATCACTTCCAAGGGATGTCCTGGGGTCTAAAGCGACACGCTGTTTTTAAAAATTCAGTAAATAATTTGAAATCTTTTTCTGGTTCATCTAATGTATCAAGTGAATTGAGTACATTTCCTACGTAATCATTGTACTTTTTGTGTCCACCGCGATGCGTGAGTCTATTTTCTCTGAGACCGGGTAAAACATATCTCGGCATCATGATGATATTTTTACTGTCATTCACGTCGTACCTAAGGTATTTGACGACTGGATGATTTTTAAATTGGCGCGGGATAACGTGATGGTCTTCTACGTTTTGTATATTCCATCTTAATTTAAAATTTCGTCTTATGATTGATCCATACCTCATATTATTCTCTTGGATAACTTCTTCGCCAAGACGCATGAGAGAATCCTCGAGTTCATCAACTTCGTACCATGCATTATAACACTCGTGACACCCCTTGTTATCGGCACAAATTTCTTCTGCTTCTCGAATAGCTTCCCTAAATCTGAAACGCAAACGATCATTGTCGTGCCTTTCAGATTTCATATTTATACATGGTTTTTTATAGATAGTTTCAAGTATAGTGGTACGAATTTTAATACGTCTATACTTGTAAATATCATTTGGTTCATGCGTTGCACGAAACATCTACACTATAATATATCGATACTTTTTACGTTCTTCTTTTGTGCGCAGTAGTTGGACTATACCGAGGAATGTTATTAACACAAGAACAGCGTCTTCAAAATCTCGAGTCGCGGAGAATGAAATGATAAGAAGAGAGATAAGTTTGAACCAAACACTCGAAGCCACTGCTTTGGCGCGCTCTGGAAGTTCACTCACTGGTGAGATACCAAACATGGCGTGCATCATTATAATGATGCCATACAATGTGTTTTGGTTGAGTAAATTATCGATTCCTGGGTAAAAATTGGTCTGGGAAACCTTAACCCCACTATAGAGTGTGACTATCACGAGTGGTAAAAGTATACTCGTGTTTTGAAGAAATGTCATTTACATTATACAGAGAACATTTTTACATGTGTGATTCACATGTAAAAATGCTCTTAGCGGGTCTCGATCCCGCGACTTTGGCGTGCCTTTGTGAGAATGAACTCACTCAAGTATACTATCGTATAAGCACCACACTCTAACCAACTGAGTTATAAGAGCTTGTTTTACATATACATTATACGCGCTTAGTCTTTAAATTAGTTGTAAGTAGTAAAAATGTCCATGTATGTATGTTCATCTGCGAATGTTTTCAATATATCTATAATTGCCTGATTTTCGGCACACACCGCCCCGACCAACCCGGGATAAACCATGACGTCCATGTATTCTTGGAAATAATCACCTAACGCAGTTTGGCAAGTATTAAGAAACACCATTAACATCTCAAGTGCAAGGTTTTTGTCTTTTTGGCCGGTGATCCAATAAATACTAAAGTTTTCATAATCATCATTCCCATTTCCAGCATCTTCGTATACGTGATTTACATGTTCGAGGATTTGGTGTTCGAGCTTTCTAAGACCATTGAGGTCTCCCTTGATGATAGCACGTTGAAGTTCCATTTTGTATTACTGAATGGGTCAAGGGGTATCACTTAGGACTATTTTCGTGTTTTATTCTAACATGCGCTTGTGGTTTGTAGCGAGGTGTTTCTTTGATAAGGCTCGTATGCATTTAGTATTTAGTTTTTTACAGGAGGGTATCATAAAAAACCGCGTCTAACATAAAGAAGGAGTATGGAAAACTGGGGACATCAAAGACCAATACCAGAAGAGGACGTTCCTTGTAATAATTTCACGCACGTAATGATCGTCGTGGTCATAATAGTGAGTTTTGGTGTCGTATTGTACTTTCAGTGGCATTAGTAATCATACTCTATCAAATTCCTTTGAACTTCTACTGCGAGACCTCGATCGCGTACGCGTTATCCAACGAGCCATCGCATCCCTCACCCTAGTATCTTTTACGTACATGTCCTCATCTATAACACTTAGACCGTTACATACGTCTGGTTTGTTTTCTTTGTCTGGGAATTCGCGGTTAAATTGGCATATGGTGCGATAAGGTATATCGGGAGCCTCGTCTAACAATCTATCATACTCTTGACGTTGTTTTGTCACGAATTTCATGGCGTTAGATCTATGTTCTATGTCTAATGAAAGTTCCATGTCTATGTTCCTATAAAACTTTGAATATTGTACACACATGGATGAATGCGATTCCTGCATAGTCGAACTATTACTAAATTTGGATACGGACGAAAGTATACCCGCTAATACGTTTAATAAGGCGAATGTGTATTGAAAAATGATAATGTTCCTCTTCATCTCGGGCGAAACATTATCATCACTAGGATTGAGTACGGCAAAACCACCCACACCTGTAATGGATGATATGATGATACACGGATACATGAGTGCATCCGTTAACCATTTGTAATGAAGACGCGCGTGGTTGTGTAGCCAACGATACCCTGCCGCCTTTTCCGCCCACCTGCGGAGAAGGCGCTCCTCGCGCTCACACCACCCGTTGGGACAAGACGGGGCGACGATGTCCATTATTTTACGCAGAGAAAATATGCGCCTGACGTCGGGCAAGTTCGTCGACCTCATTATTCTTTTCATTCGTGGAATGCGCTCTCACCCATTCGATCGTGACTGTACTCATGAGTTCAATCAATTCAAAAATACGCACCCACAACTCCTTGTTCGCAACATCCTTACCTGTACTGGTCTTCCACCCGTTCGCACGCCATTTCTTTGACCATTCGGTGATACCGAGTTTCACGTATTTACTATCCGTGTATACGGTGACATCCTTTTCATCTAGCTCCAAACACTTTTCGAGTGCCTTAACCACGGCCGTCATTTCCATGATATTATTTGTCGATGTGTGATGTCCTCCTTCGACCACGAATTCTGGGTCATAACATTTTGCCGCCCATCCACCTGGTCCCGGATTGCCTAGACAACTCCCGTCTGTGTATATTTCTATCATACTTACACATGTATAGTGTATTAACTTTAAAAGGCATTAGCCTTGTATCCATAACCACCGTTTGAAGACATATTGATAGAATTCAAAGCTTGTGGTGCTCTATTAAGATTTGGCATCATCGAATTGTTATTCATACGGGTCGACGATTTACCCATTTTCTTGTCGATAAACACGACATATATGATGGCCATACACAATACAACCATTCCAACCGACAATACTATAACACCCATATTAGAACTCTTCCCACTATCTGTCGCCGTTATTGCTTCGATTGGTTCGATTGGTTCGACTGGAAGTTCTGGTTCTGATTCAGCCATTTATATATTATATAAACAATAAAATTTAAAAATGATGTAAACGTTTTTAAATTTTATATCTTATTACAAAATTCAATTCTAATAAACCAATTTAGTTGGAGAACGCAAGACCCCCCATACCAGATTGGATGCGGAGCACGTTGTAGTTGGTCGCGAACATGCGGAGGGTCGTCTTTTCGGTACCCGCACGAGCCTTGATGGCAACTTGGGCGTTGTCAATACGAGAGAAGTTGCACGTACCGGTTGGTTGGTGCTCTTCTGGCTTGAGGGCGAAGGAGTACGCGTACACACCTGGCGATGGGGAGCCGGAGTGGTGAACGAATGGTTGGACAGTGTTGAAGTACTTGCCCGATTGTTCCTTGAAGCGGTCTTGGCCATTGAGGACAAGCTTGAAGGTGTCGAGGGTACCATCACCATCTTCGGAGAAGTTGGCGCCTTCAACCGCAAGCATTGGGGCACCCGCGAAGGAGCCGGAGACGAAGCAGTTGGATTGAGTCGCGGAGCGGAGGACGTTCGCGGTGACAGTTGGCGCCGCGTTGGAGGTGTTCCAGGTGTCGGTGCCGTCATCCAAGCAGAAGACGAGTTCCTTGACTGGGTGGTTGTACGAGAGGCGCTTTTGCACTTCGGTACCGGCAGTGACGGAGTCGGTGCCAGTGTGTTGCACTTGCTCGATGAGGTATTCGTGACCCTTTTGCGCGAATCGGCGGCGCTCTTCGGTGTCGAGGTAGATGTAGTTGGCCCACACCTTGAAGCTACCGTTGGTAACGTTGGAGAATTCACCGCTCAAGTCGAAGTCAAGTCGGACTTCGTGGTATTGGAGGGCAATCAAAGGCAACGCCAATCCGGGATTTCTGTTGAAAAAGAAGATGAGTGGCAAGAAGATCTTCTTACCGGATTCGATCGCGGTGGTCATCTTACCGTAGTTGGACTTCTTGGCTTCGTCAAGGTACAACTCCGAGTACAAACGCCACCACTTTTGGTAGTGCTTGTCGATGCGCTGACCACCGATGGACAATTCAACATCCTTGACCATGCGCTCGGCCAACCAGGCATCATCGGTACCCGCGGTGGCACCCGCGACGGATTCGATGTACATGTCCGCGACAAGGTCACCATTGCGCGCGATGGTAACGGAAACGCGACCGTTGGCACCTGGGGTACCGTTGACAGTTTGTTCGATGTTTTCCATCGCGAAGTTCGTGTGACGCTTGTACACGGCTTGGAAGAAAGTGACTTTTGGGTTGCCCGTCAAGTAGACATCTTGGGCACCGTAGGCGACGAGTTGCATGAGACCACCGGCCATTCTGAGAGTTTTTGTACTATATACAAAGAAAATAATTTCGCGAAAAAACTCAGTTTGATTTTTCCTGGTATAATGTATACCATGACTCAGCCTGAACAGACAAAGCCACTCGACGTCGTTGAATCCGAATCCGAATCTGAGTATGAAACCGAATCGGATGTCGGTGTCGCGATCGATGAGGATGGAAGTCAACCCATGGAAATGTATGAAGATGAAGATGAAGATGAGCTCGCTGATTTTTTGGAAGACGACGCCGTCATGAAAATCGCGAACATCGCAGGCTCCCTTTTTGCCTCGGAGGAAGGTGATACTGTGTGTACTGCCCTGGTGAACATCTCTAAACAACTCGAGATGCAAAATAGAATTATGGTAAAAATACTATCTCAGATGCAAAAATCTACTTAGAAAATTAACTCAAAGGTAAGATAAGGAGCTTTGTAATGTTGGAGACACATTTCATAAACCAGGATGCCGACCCAGAAGAGACGAATCAGATTACGTGGTCTAATATGATTCAGGGTCTTAATCCAGAACAGCTCATGAACTTTTTGACCCAATTGGAAGACATGTGGGACATTCTCCGTCGCGAGGATGAAGCGGTTTCCTTTCAACTGGGTTTTAAAAATTTTTTTACGCCCAATCAATTGAACCCGGAGTCCGGATTACCTATGGTAAATATTGATATCGAAAGTATATCAGCGAAACATCAACGAATGAATCTTCAATTAGGACAGTTGTATCATCGCGCCGATGCACTCAAGATTCTAGACCTCGATGATGGTGATGATATGAAGATCTCGATGCGCATCAATCGGTTGATAGATCAGGTAGATGATGCTTGGCAGATTGTGTTTAGACATACTCGCATTTATGAACGCATTAACAACCCAACGTACATTCCTATTAACCCAGAAACAGACCCATCTATTTTTAGGTGTTCTACACTCCCATCTTCTATGGAAGAATTGAGTCCGTATCAACAGGCTATTCTTACTGTTCTAAAAAAGCTCTATGAGAATAACATCAAACGCTATAAAGGTCACTGTTGCAGACAGATCCGAACAGATGATGGTCATGACACGCGTGCATGGAAGCAAGAGCAGAGAATTCAAGACTATGTATACAGTGCCGCACAGAAAGAAACCGAATTTGAACTATGGAAAAATCTATCGTGTAGAGGCTCTGCGTATTCAGATGTAATTCGACACTTATCAAACTGTAACGACATGCAATTTCCTGAAATTAAACGGAATAGACATGTGTGGTCATTCAAAAACGGTATCTTTGTCGGTAAGAGTTGGTCTGCAACCACGGGGTTATATCAAACTGATTTCTATACGTATGATTCGAGGGAATTTAAAAACTTAGATCAAGCCATCGTAAGTTGCAAGTATTTTGATACCGAATTAGAAGATTACAGTCACATTGAGAGATGGGAAGACATACCCACACCCTACTTTCAATCTATTCTAGATTACCAAAAGTTTGATGGGGAAGTATCAAAGTGGATGTACATCATGGGTGGGCGTTTGTGCTTTGACGTGGGTGACATGGACGGCTGGCAAGTCATTCCATTCTTGAAGGGTATCGCACGTTCCGGTAAGTCTACTCTCATCACCAAAGCATTTGCACACTTTTATGACGTAGATGACGTCCGGACACTTTCGAACAACGTGGAAAAGAAATTTGGTTTGTCTTCTATCTACGATGCATTTGTTTTCATTTCTCCCGAAATTAAAGGTGATATTTCACTCGAACAAGCGGAATTCCAGTCTATCGTATCCGGCGAACAAGTATCTTGTGCGATTAAACACGAAAAAGCGAAAACTATGACGTGGAAGGTACCAGGTATTCTCGGTGGTAATGAAGTTCCGAGTTGGAAGGATAATTCAGGGAGTGTTCTTCGTCGTATTTTGACTTGGAACTTTGGTAAACAAGTGAAAGATGCAGACCCGACACTCGAAAAGAAGCTCGAGAGCGAAATTCCGGTGATTTTACAGAAGTGTATTCGCGGATACCTTGAATATTCACAAAAGTACGCAAACAAAGATATTTGGAACGTTGTTCCCCAATATTTCAAGGATGTACAGAGACAGGTGGCAACCGTATCCAGTACTCTCGAGAACTTCCTACAGTCCCCGTATATCAAATACAACCCCGAGCTGTGCTGTCCACAAAAGATTTTCGTGGAAAAGTTTAACGAGCACTGTGCGGCGAATAACCTCGGCAAGCCGCGTTTCAACCAAGATTTCTACGCCGGACCTTTCAGTCAGCGTGACATAGAAGTGCGTCAGCACACAGCGATGTATAATGGTGTGCCGTTTAGTATGCAACCATTCATATTTGGTTTAGATATAGTGAGTGATATGCTCATGTCCAACGAATCTGATGTGTAATAAAAATATGAACATATATTAGATATGAATAGACCCGAATCTCTCCGGAATTTCATTAATAATTCGGGTGTGAATGTACAGAGATCGAGTTCTACCAATTTCCCCAAGAGATTACAGAACTCGATGATAAATAATCAAAATATGGGTGAGTTTGCGCAATTTTTATCAAATAGTAACACACCACCCCGTTCGCCTACGCGCCTCGTTTTAAGCGGTCTTAACCCAGGAATGTTCAATGCGACCGTGAACAAGGAGTTTGATGCCGAATCGCGCGTTGATTTGAAATATATTCTTAAGAATAAACCCCTCGATAAAACGTCCATCGGCCAGGGTCTTTATATAACCACAAAAGACATAGTAGGTGTCTATGGTAGATTCAAAACTGGATTCTCACACACGAGAGAGTATGGTAAGAAGGGGGATATAAATCTTAATTTTTTTACCGTCCAGATTAAGTTTTCTATTACAAATGGAACCGAAACAAATGGTGGGACTGTGAATTTTTATAAAAATGGAAAGATTCGATTCTCGGGTGGCTTCATAGGAAAGGGTGACGAAATAGAAAATCAACCCGAACTCATACGGCGATTCATGGTTAAGAGTTACACGAGAAGACCAACATTTTTCTACAACCCGTTTGAATACAACAACTTGAGTGGTCAATTTAGAATTAACGGTGTCGTCCGTGATATGAATAGACTTCGTGCACGGTCGCGTGGATACGGATTTCTTTCTACTTATGACCCAGAGCTTTCACCTATGATGTATGTTACATACAAAGAACATAAATATATCATAGCAAAGAGTGGCGCGGTTCAAGTGTCCGGTGCTAAAAACCCAAAAGACTTAAATGATGCCTATAGAAAAGCTCGCGATTTGTTTGAGATGCTCAACACTAAAGGTGAAATAAATATTTCCGTGAATGTACCTAATCGAGTCGTTCACCCCAAGAAGAAGATGAATGCATCTTCGTGCCCTAAAGCGCGACGACCACCGTGTAAGACTGGTTTTGAAGCTAAAAAGAATCCACAAGGTGACGAGTGTTGCTATAAAATACCCAAAAAGAAGTCAACGAGAAAATCACCAAAGAACACGAAAGAAATAACATATGGTAAAAATGGAAAACTCATGATAGGAAAGAAGAAATGTGAAGATTTAACTAAATCGACACTCATAGAAATGGCGAAGAAGCTCGGTGTTGTTAATGCCAAAGACAAAAACAAAAAAGATAAGCTGTGTGGAATGATTAAACAGTTTTCTCTGGGTAACGAGAGTTTTAAGGTGGAGGATAAACCGTGTATTAGCTACAAAAAGGAACAACTTGTCGCCATGGCCATGTCTAAAGGTGTAGAAGTAAACAATACAGATACAATAAAGATTTTATGTGAAAAACTCAAATTGAAAAACACTAAAGACAAAAGAAACGCCGGTGAGGCCATCCGCGCGAATAAAGCGCTTAATGCCGAAATTAAAAGAGAAGCTAAAATAGGCGCAATCGAGAAAAAGCGAAAATTAAACAACTCTGGTATAAAGAACGATATAATAAAGCTCTATGGTCCTAGATGGATTAAAAAATATGGTAAAATAATGAACATAAACAAGGATGTACGTGAAATGTCAAATTTACTCAATAATGCGTCAAAGGAAAAGAATATCACAAATAAAATGGGTGTCCTTCGAAAAATGCCGGCGAACGATATAAAAAGAAATTTGGTATCTGAATGGAAACAAACACGGGCGGTGGAATATAAGAAGAAACTTATAAAGAATGAATATGGAAAACACGGAAATGTTGTCGTGAATTACATATTAACAGAAAATCCAACAAAATCTCAAATTAAGAAATTTATTGAAAAGTACAAAAAGACGCGGGCTAATTTGGCTAAGAACAAGTGATACTTTTATTTATAAGCTTTTCTGGTTCAGAAGCTTGCTTAATATGTTTGGTGTGATACGAAAAATCGTACCCGGGGAACCGCTTTTTGATTTGGTCAGATACACCGATAGATTCAAACGAACGTGCAGTCTGGGAACACACCGACTTTCGTTCTATTTCAAGTAATCTGTCTTCCATCATAATGAATTCTTTAAGACTTTCTTCGGAAAGACCATCCGCGCGCATTTTTTCGAGAGTTTGTCGGGACATCCCATGTGACATGTGGAAGTTTTTGGATTTATAACCCATAGAACCCACATTTTCATTACTATAATCGGCAAAGAAAACGAAATACAAAACGATCAGTATTACAAGTATTCGGATCATTAGTTACTACTATCCAATATATTAAATAAGTCCTTCACCTTATGAAGAATGTTAAATAGTTCATTATCATCCTTCACAAGTTTCGGGTCTATGATTTCCATCTCAATTTGATAGACATTTGGGTCTTCCGTGTCCATGTCTTCTACATCGCCGGTGACAGCCGTGACATCGATAGATAAATTTTTCCGAATGAAGGAAAGACGGCGCTTCGTCTTGCGTTTGTCCATTTCACCTTCATAATCATCTACGGGTGTTTCTACAGAAATACCGAAACGGATATCATACGGGGCGTTACCCAATTTCTTAAAATCTTCATTGTGTACACGAGTCTTTTTAACAATCTTTTCTTCGGATGTATTCTCATCGATAGAGATACGAAGATTATCACTTTCTCGATAAAAAACTTCTTCTGTCGTGTTCACAACCCGTTCCCAGCCATCATATTTTCTAAGACCATCAAGAATGGTGTTAAATCCTTGTGCACCGACGTCTGTATCGAATGCACCAGTGTTGAATTTACCAACTCTAATTTCAAATTCAATATGTTCATCGTTCTTGTACTTTTCGAACAGTGGTTTCACTTTATGAAAGATGGCTTTGACGTCCATTATTATTCTTTTATGTAAAGGTTTTAACTTTTAACTTCTTTTATTTTCTTTTTAATTTGAGATACCTCCCTCGGTTTGAGTTTGTTACCCACACACAAGTGATTTATGACGTCAAAATCTTGAGCGGTAAGACCACAACTTAGGTATTTTTCTATATCACCTATTCTCGCATAATCTCGTAGAAGTCCAAGTTCTTGATGCGACATTCTAGTTCTGAGCCGTATATTGTTGTATTTTTGATACCTCATTTTATAATTACCATACTTTGTCCAAAAGCTACCCGGTCTTATTGTTTTTTCATTAAGAGGTTCACCTAGATATTCCTTTGGTGTGTTATACACAGAGTTTATGAAATACCACATCGAAGTCCAGTCACCGTTATATATACTCGAATCGTATAGATCTGCATCGGAAAGTGCGTGTGATATGCGTGCGGCGTTTACACCTTCAGAGTCTACGTAATTTTCGTGAATCATACCCCACACATGACCATGCTCGTGTAATGTCTTTATATCGTCACGTGATTCTTCTTTACATAGAAGTGTTATAGCGATATCTTTTGGTTCTGTGAATATATCTTTCTCGTCCGAAAAATTAATATAATCAAAAAAGTTATATATGTTCCCTTTACACTTTACGGCCGCCGAATATGCATTGGGCTCGTTTGGTTTCAATGACGCTATTTCGGTGGGCGTTCTTTTGGGTACTATGATGAGTTCAAAATTCGGTAAGAGAAATACATTTTTAGATGTCACGACAAAAGAACCATTCGATACACGACCGCCATCGGATACATAATCTATGAGGTGCCTTTGTGCCATGACGTCATGTCTGTAATCTTCTAAAAAAATGCACATATTTGAACCCTTGAGTTCATCGGATGCTTTATAATTATATGGCATTTCTATGCTGTTTAATTCATCTAAAACTTCATTCAATATGAACGTTTTACCAAAACCATGAGCACCGCATAGCATCACATTTTTACCCCGTGATATGAGCTGTTTGAGTCGGTCTATTTCTTTGTGATGGAGCGTGTCATTTTGAACCTTTTTTTGTCGATGTATTTTAACAAATGCGTCCATGGCGAAGAATGATGATCTCACTAATCAGGCTATAGATATTATTTTTGAAAATGATGCACTTCAATCTAGAATTATTGATCCTATCAGAAGGAAGATCGTTCCTTACTTATTATGTTTTGGTTTCTTTAATTTAACTTTATTTATTCTGGTTGCATTCATCGCAACTCGTGTGTTTAATTATTCTTCTTCTACGACTTCTTCGTCCGTATACTCTACCTCACCCGTTTCTATGTCAGGCTCTTGAGTTATTTTTTTGGGTGGGGTATCGGTCATTTTAAGAATAGAGTCACCCGTCGGGGCAGGTCTTCTTCGTATTCCCGAAGCTTTCAGGGGGTCGTCGGGAATCTTTTTGTTACCGGGCATAACACGCCCCCGCAATTCATCGAGTTCATCTTTGAGTTGGTCTTCGGTTAGATTTCGTTGTTTTGGGTCTTTAAGAAGACTCATGATGGAATACTCCTTAATCGCTTTGAAAGGTAAAATTGGGTGCACGTGCAATATTTCTGGCTTTGTGAATATCTTATCATCGGGGAATTCTCTCTCGAAGTCGGATAGAACCTTTCTGGGTATGGGTGGACTCTGTTCAATGAGACGGTCCATTTCCTGGTGACAATCGTGAACCATATCTGAGCCATCAAGCGTTCTATTCACGAGTGGGAGATTAAGTTCCAGTCTGATTCTACGAGACAGTTTTCCGTACAATTGTGACGCGGAACGATGACTCTCCATCAATTCATTAATCTTGAGAAATTGCATGATAGTCGCAATAATACCCGCGATTAAGTTGAGACCACCAATGATAGACGGTACAGAGGAACGAATACTAATTGGAAATTGTTCTTGTGCAAAGTTTGCTGTACCGGTGACAGTCGAAAGTACGATCACAGGAAGTGTAAATCGCATACTCAGTTTTTGAAACATAAGAAACGCTTGATAGTTCATATATCTGTAACACGCCGCGGCCTCACCCCATTCCTTGAGAACCTTTTCCTGTTGTGTGTGCCATTTCTTTGGGGCTTCAGGTTTTTCTATATCTTTTGGAAATCCTTCGATCATGTTATTTTCAATATTTTCTTGATCCATATTAATAGATGAACATTATATTCTTCATCCATCTCGTATTGTTCATGGCAGTGCTCGTAATTCCTTTCCTGAAAAATACGCAGCTACTTGAAATGTATAGTATACTGATACCATTCATATTTTACCATTGGTCGGTAAACGATGACACGTGTGCATTGACCCAGATGGAAATGTATGTCACAGGTAACGCGAAGGAAGAAACTTTCTTTGGACGAATCATGGGTCCCATATATAAGATGGATGATACCGATGCAAATAATTTATTAAAGACAGTAATGTTTGGTCTTTGGTTGCTCGTTCAATATAGACTTGGGCGAATTGATTTAACCTAAGTCATATCAATTCATATATAAATTAAACACAAAATGCCATATCACGCTCCAGTTTACGATTACCGTTGGGGGTCCGGAACCAAAATGGTGACCGAACGGTCTATATTGACCAGCTCTAGGAAGTTCCTAATCGTAAACGGAAGAAAGATTGAAATTAACCACGTTCCTAAAATTGGTGACCATGGGATTCATGGGGGTGTACTACAAATCATGCGCGGACAACGAGTCATCAATTATCACTAGATAAAAATTAGACGCTATTGTAATTTAATGGATTATAAGGAACCCAAAAAACGTGTGACTAAAAATGATAAGAAACATAGTAAACAAGTATATTCACAAAAACATGTACGAATAATGCAAGACATAGTATTAAAATCTATGACTACTAATAATGAACGCAAAGACTAGACACACGGCGATGCTCATCACTATATTCGTTTTACTGTTGATACTCTTGTACACACTCACGAAGCCTCAGCCCGTAAGACGTGTACACACACGCGAGCGTGTCGCCGTACCTGTTCAAATTCCCGTAGAGCGTGAATTTAGGGCGCCACCCATCAAGGAGTATAAACCACAACACGTCCAACAGATGGGAGTATTACTTGGTGAGAACAACGAGACACTGCCATTGTACGGTAAGGAAGTGCGTGGACGACGTGATAGATATCATTATTACACAGTGACACCAGGTGATCAGATGTACTCTCTTCCAGTGAGTTTGGGTGAAAGAGATTGCATGGATGATATTGGGTGTCAAGAAATATACGGTAACGAGACTATGAATATACTCGGACAATCAGGTGATTATTCCGCTAAATTGTATCGAACAGATAACTTTTTCTAATCATTCTTTTCTTCCGATTTGGGTAGCATGCTCAGTGCCCTGTGGTACGTATCGTACGTCACGAGGAAAGATAGAGCTATACATATCGCCAATGAACCGTAACCAACTGGTTTCATTGGTACCGGGACCCACCATCCTATGAATTTTTTGCGCATCACGTTAGATATCATGATACAACAACAAAGTATAGATAATGCAGACACGGAATAGTGTTTATTTTTATCGAACGGAACCGTTGGACTCCATGCGTCTTGTCCCGGAAATACGTTTATACCGAGTACATTCAATAGAGGAAGGATCAAAGCTGGTAACATCTATTATTTACGTATATTTTATATTTAGTCCGAAGCGCATTTTCATGAAGCGCATTGCGTCGCGTAGGTCTGGTTCACTCCATAGAAGCCACCTGGACCAAAAACCCGCAGTCCTCAAACCCGAGATTCCCCAATCCTCGAGTTTGCTCTTACTCACTTTAGACATTCTCTGGTGTACCTTTTGTGGGTCACTAAATTTTCGTGTGTCTCCGCCACCGTGTCGTAATACATAGAGACGCATACGCATGGGATCTTTGTGTATGGTATAATCCGTGTACCCCTTGCCACCAAAGTCTACATGATCTCCGTCCGGAAAAGTGACCCGGTACTTCTTATCACGGATCGGACTTTTCTTGAGTGTGACCCTCATTATTATTAACATCCGAAATTTTTTTTGAATTTCGCTTTTATGTAGGGATATACAGGATTTCAAGCCAAAAGACGAGAATAATTGCGAAGCAACACCATGTTTTTTCATTTTTAAAAACACAAAAAACTTTTTTTATTTTTTCAGAAACTTTTCAAAGAAGAAAGCGTAGAAAAAAATAATTTTTTTTATTTTTAATTTTCCAGAAATGACGAGATTTTTCAGTGTTGGTAAGAAATAGGCTTATTCATTATTCAGCAATCCACTAAACAAATTAAGAATATCCGCAAAATAGTCAAATGATGCACCCACAAAGTTACCTTCATAGTTGCGTCTCAGTATGTTATTGGTATCATACACGACGAAGAGTGCGAATAGTGGTACGACGAGCTCCGAATATTTTTTTCCGGAGAAGAGTCTTAACAAAATCAAACCCATGAGTGCGATGAACAGAATCGAGCCGAGCGACTGGAGGTCATAGCCTAACATGTGTGTTGCCACACCGAGCGTAAACATGGCGATGAAAATGGTGACCGCATCGAGTAGAGCTTCTTTCGCGTTGGTGTTACCTTGTGTACCCAGGAACATACCGGCAACGGCAGACATGGCGGTGAAGAGTGTGAACCGAGTGATGATATTTTTACTGAATGCAAACATGAGAAGCGCGATAAACCACGCTATCATGTACGTGAGTGCATTTTTCGCGAACGCCTCGCTCATTTGAGGATCTTCTATGGTAGCCTTCGCAAAGCCGTATGTCACGAGTGACTGGAATATCAAGTTTGCGAAAACCTTGGATAGGAACATTCTATTAATATACACTTTTAATTTATTTTTTCAATAGTGCGTAGTGGTGGTACAAGTGAATTCCATTGATGTAAAGTCCAATGGCGAGTGGTATGAGAAGACCTGGTCGCTTCTTATAGACGGCTGGGAGTGCCATGATGACAGCAAGAAGTACCATAGTGAAATATATCACGGGTGGTGCGATCAAACCAGTTTGTGTTCGAGTGAGACCCATGAAGAATCGTTTGTCGAGTGTATCGACCTCGTCAGTTGGTTCTGGTGCGTAGTATTCCTTTCCTTTATAACCTGGCATTTATTATACATGGAGAAAATAATGAAATGTGTTCTGTTCCCTGTCGTGTTAGTAGCCTTTGACTATTTTAAGAATCCGATAGATCGCCTGTATTTTCGCAAACCACTCAGACCACTCGTTGGTATGCGCAACACTCTGATGGACGTGTTATTTCACCAACCATTTTATTATTCTAATGATTTTGGTGGATTATGCATACTTAAACTCTATCACAAAGAACTAAGAGACGCATTCCTGCATAAAATGGATGCACTTGAGAAACACTATTTCCACGACGATGATGCATGGTTTGAAAAAACAGAAAAATACTACTACTACAAACTTTCTGATATCCCTTATATAAAGAAGCGCATAGACATGATTCCATGTGTCGCTGGTGGAATGATAGCAGTGATGGACGGACCAATCACCATACCACCCCACCGCGCCGAGCACAATTTATACCTGCGATACCACTTAACACTCGAGGGTACGAGTACACTTGATACTGAATATATGACGCACGAGCACAAGGTGGGAGAAGATTTTGTTTTCGATCATTCGAGGTATCATAAGGTTGAGAAGACCACGGATGATAGAAGAATTGTAGTCATTTTAGACATTAAAAGGTTCTAAGCTAACAAGTGCGTTCTACACACGGCTTCGTATGCATCTGAACCACCGATCACTTCAATTTCTCGTGTATCTACGATACGTTTAGTAAATGGCCCGGGTGTTCCATCTTTACAACGCATACATAACGCAGATAATTTCGTAACGCTATCAGCCATGGGTATGCAGTCTAATATCTCCCCAAATTTGTCTTGTTTGTAATCTGCATCCAAACCAGCGACGATGACCGTCTTTTTAAGAAAGAGGCACATCCTCACGAAATCTGTGAGACACATAAAAAACTGCGCCTCGTCTATGGCTACGACTTCGGATTCACAGAATCCTTTGTCTAAGAGGGTATCCGAGAGTTGGTTTACTTTTATACAATTAAAATTTACGTCATCGTGTGTATGAATCACATCATCATTTGACCTCGTATCTTTTGTAGAGTTTATGACTGATATCTTTTTACCCATAACCCTGTATCTCTTAAGACGCCGGATAAGCTCCGACGTCTTACCAGAAAACATGTTGCCCGTGATTATCTCGAGACTCATCTTAACGATTATAAGACCTTTTTGTTTAACTAAGTCAAAACAAAATAATTAATATTTTAAGATGTTTCACAAGGCTTCATATAAAGGTATACGGGGTCATTACTGTATTGATACTGGTCGACTTCGTTTTGGTGACAAAGTATTTGAAAATATCAACGACGTCATTATTTTTTTCGGAAAATAAGATATGACTAAGATCATCACGGCCAATTTCTTGATGTGGAAGGGTATGGAATTACACAGTGATTCCAGGACGAAGCGTCCAGTTAAGTATGCATTAAAAAAGCAAATAAAAGAGGAATATAACTGTCCCATGTGTAGAGATAAATGCAAAATTTATAATCCAATACTGGACACATACATGAAATGTCGTAGATGTGATGGGTGTACAATAAAGTTGGGTTCGAAAGATTACGATTGGTTAGATTAAAATTATATGTAATAATTAAGATGGCCCTCACGGATCAGGAAATATCTAAGAAAGTTCGCGAACTGCGTAAAACGAAGGGTCCCATATATGCACCCCTTAAATATTTCAGAGGGCTCAATACACTCAAAGACGTAGAAACTAGATACATGAAAATGAAAAAGAAAACGTACACTAAATTCTCTACCGATAAGAACGTGAAAACTCGTACGTCCTCGTACACGAAACGATTCCGTGAAAAGTACCCGAACGCAAAATCCCTTCCCGAAATAGCGAAAGCGACGAAGATACCATTGAAGACACTGAGAACCGTGTACGATCGAGGACTCGCCGCGTGGAGAACCGGGCACCGACCTGGCGCTTCTCCACAGGCGTGGGCGTATGCGAGAGTGCATAGTTTTGTGATGAAAGGAAAGACGTATTACACGGCGGATAAGGAT
>ERZ1048068.512-NODE-512-length-35274-cov-8.664442_pt1 | contig 35274 bp, 28 predicted proteins | sample MGYA00383098_ERZ1048068 | MGnify/ENA primary metagenome ERZ1048068 (study PRJEB29581, sample SAMEA5548368) | metagenome | biome: marine; feature: coastal; material: water | depth 1 m | study: Short-term variability in the microbial, nano- and picoplankton dynamics... | reverse complement strand
GGCTTGTACGGTTTTCGACCTGTAGAAAGTGATATCTTTATTGAGAGTCAACTGAAAGAAAAAATAGGTCATCGCTCGAATTATTAATGTAACACAGGATGTAACAAAATCAGTTTTCTAAACCCATTAAAGTTATATTAATCAATAGCTTACAGGCTAAGTACAGTTCCCGCCGCCTCCACCAAATGTGACAGGGGTGATCCGAAAGGGTCGCCCCTTTTGCATTTATTGGAATTGGTGAAAGACTGAACACGCGCCGGAACGGCGCGGGTCGCCAACACGACGTTGGTGGGTCGCGGAGGCCATGGACGGCCAAGAGCGATCTCATTCGGGTCGCTCATCCTTTTCTAGGCACTCTCTGCATTACCAGGTATCAATGAACGCATGCTTTTTCTCGCTTCTTTGGGGCACCGGTGGCACCTTTTTTAACCCTTCTACGATCCATGATCTTGTCTCGGCAGGGTCAATAACATCGTCTAATCCACCCCCCGCCGCCGCATTAACGGCCTTAGCCTGCTCATAACCTTCGGCGACCCTCGCGTTAAAGACTTTAAGTCTTTCCTCTGGATCTTCTATGGCCATCAGCTCGTCTCGGAATCCGAGCTTGATGCTACCTTCGATGTTCATAGCCGCAAATTCTGCTGTCGGCCAGCCCACAGTGAGTAAACCTAAGGACGAACTACCCCCGCACATCGCTTGTATACCTAGGCCATAGGCCTTGCGGATAACCACTCCGAACTTAGGTGTAGTTGTATTGGCTCCAATGTTAAACATTCGCGCAGAGTGACGAACAAGAGCTGTGGCCTCAGCTTGGGGCCCCACCATCAGTCCGGGGCAGTCCATCAGACTCAGTATGGGGATATCAAACGCGTCGCACAATTTCAAAAATCTGGCACTTTTATCTGCAGCCTCAGAATCAATGGCGCCGGACAGATGATGAGGATTGTTGGCAAGCACCCCCATTGGTTGTCCCTCAATGCGAATGAAAGCCGTGATCACTCCAATCCCAAATTTTTCTCTAACTTCTAGCACCGAACCGACATCTGCGAGCGTCTCGATTACCTGCCGCATATCGTAGAGTCGCAGTCGATTTTCAGGGATGACCTGACGGAGACTTCGCTGATCTGCAGCCTCCCACTCGTTGAGTGTGCCTTGAAAGTATGACAGGTATTTTTTTGCCACTGCTACGGCTTCGGCCTCATCATCAACCAGAATATCCACAACGCCATTCGGTACCTGAAATGACATGGGACCAACCTCTTCAGGTGTGTACACGCCAAGTCCCCCGCCTTCGATCATGGCTGGTCCACCCATGCCTATCGTGGAATCTTTTGTCGCAATAATCACATCGCAACAGGCCAGTAAAACAGTGTTCCCAGCGAAACAGCGTCCATGGTTAATGCCGATCATTGGGACGGCCCCAGACAGCTTGGCAAACTGCGTAAAGGTATGGGTATCAAATGACACGCCGGGGCCCAAATTATCATCTCCGGGGCGACCGCCGCCGCCCTCACTGAACAGCACCAGCGGCAAGCGAAATCGGAGAGCCAGCTCAAACAACCGATCAGTTTTATAGTGATTTCGGCTGCCCTGCGTGCCTGCTAATACGGTGTAGTCGTAGTGAACCACCATGGCGGACGATGCTTTTTCACCAAATAAATCAGCATTGACGGTGGCTGTACCGCCGATCAAACCGTCCGCGGGCGTGCGTTTGCGTAGTGTGTCCATATCATGGCGCTGATGCTGACGTGCAACGATAAGAGGCCAGTATTCTTTGAATGAGTTTTGATCTACCAAGTCAGCAATATTTTCCCTGGGCATGCGACCACCACGTCCTCGTCTTTTTGCCACTGCCTCTGGTCTATTCTCGTCTAGTGTATAAGCGTGTCTATCAATGTTTTCTTGCAAGTCGGCGCGAACGTAATCAAGGTCTACCTGCATGTGACTGCTTTCGTCCTGCTCTCGTTCAACTTCCGCTTCCTCGAGAACGAAGAGTGTCGCTCCCTCCGTAACAATGTCACCTACCTTCACAAGCATTCGGTGAACGATCGCATCGCATTTCGCAACAATTTCATGCTCCATTTTCATTGATTCAATGACCAGAATGGTATCACCCGCTTTCACCTGAGCTTCGGCTTTAGCTTCGACCGCAACTATGGTCCCGGGTATGGGTGCACGGCCAGAGACCATGCCTTCAGGCACATCAATCTCTTGGGGCTCAGCTGGCGCTGCCTGACCAGTCGCATCTTGCTGGCTGAAAACCGCAAGGGGGTCCTCTCGTTTTGATGAGCCTTGGCTGACACCCTCGGCTCCGCCGCCAGCCTCGGCGACCATGAAATAGTCTGGGCCCTGCCACTCGTTGGTCAACTGCTCGACCGTTTCTTCGATCCACCGCGTGTGCGTAGCGCCGCTAATAAAATCCTCATGGGAAAGTATGTTCTTCAGAAAAGAAATATTGTTTCGCGCACCTTCCAAATGAAATTCAGAAAGGGCCCTGATGGCTTTTCTGGCCACATCGGAAAAATTGGATGAGCGCTCGTGCACGATGACCTTGGCGAGCAGAGAATCGTAGGCAATGCTCGTCTTGTAACCCACATAACCAAACCCATCGGTTCGAACTCCTGGTCCATTGGGGGGTTCATATCGCACCAAGCGTCCTGAACCCGGCCTAACACCGCCATCGGCGGTGATGGTCTCTAAATTGACCCGAGCTTGAATAGCAAATCCAGACAGCGTCGGTGGCGCCTGAGCATCGAGACCTAAATCGGTGAGTGAGGACCCGAAGGCCACTGCAATCTGACCGCGAACTAAATCAAAGCCTGTGACTTCCTCGGTCACCGTATGCTCAACCTGCAGACGAGCATTGGCCTCAATGAAAACAAAATGATCCTCTGTGGCGCTACCGGTTGATCTGTCCGCCTCCACGCCTTTGTCCAAGACTAAAAACTCGAAAGTGCCAAGACTCATGTATTTTTCTTGTTGCGCAAAGCTCACAGCCGCGCTCGTCATTTTTTCTCGGAGGCTGGGTGCTAAGTTCGGCGCCGGCGCAACCTCAACCAACTTCTGATTGCGACGCTGCACAGAACACTCTCGGTCACCAAAGTGGACGATGCTACCGCTGGCATCGCCAAGTATTTGAACCTCGATATGCCTGGCACGGGGCAAAAACTCTTCTACGTAAACATCACCAAGACCAAAGAACGCAAGCGCTTCAGATTGGCATCGCTCAAACGCGTCCTTGAGATCGTGTTTGTCGTGAACAACACGGGTACCGCGACCCCCTCCACCGCCGATGGCCTTAATAATGATCGGCCCATCAACACGGTCAAAAAATTCGTTTGCCTGCGCTAAGGTGACGGCTTGATCAGTCCCCGCAAGCACGGGGACACCTGCTCGACTGGCTGCCCGTCTTGCGGCTCCTTTATCTCCAAATAGGGTTAGGTGCTCCACACCAGGTCCGATGAACGTAAGTCCGGCCGCGAGACAGGCGGCGGCCAAATCGGCACGCTCAGACAGGAAACCGTAGCCCGGGTGAATCGCGTCGCAGTTACTTATTTGAGCCGCGAGTACTATCTGCTGAATGTTGAGGTAGGCCTCGGGACCTTCTCCGGGAATTAAAACGACCTCGTCACTCATTTTGGTATGCAGGCTGGCTTGATCGTCGCTCGAGTAAATAGCAACAGTCCGAATACCCATATCCGCTGCAGCGCGAGCGATGCGGATCGCTATCTCGCCACGGTTCGCGATTAAAATTCCTTGAGACAGCATAAACGCCCCCCTACTGGTATCGTTAAATTTCTGTCGAACGTTCCTGTGATGGTTGTCGCTGTCAGGATTAGTCGCTATCGCAACTTAATTCTTGGCTTGTTACCAATCACACCGTCCTTGTTTAGTTTTTCTAGTTGACTGTCGGATAGTCCTAGAAGACCACCCAGTATTTCTCGATTGTGCTGTCCCAGCGTTGGTGCTGATGTCCCAATTGGAATCGGCGATTCCCCGGGTCTCCAGGGCGCACTCGGGTGGGGTTGCTCACCCATAAACGGATGCGACACAAATTGCGTGTAGCCACGAGCAAGCAAATGCGGGTCGTCCATCAAGTCCGATGCACTGTTCAGGGCGACTGCCGTGACACCGATCGACTGTAGATCGTGCATCATTTGCCGCGCGCTACGAATGGCGGTCCATTCCTCGACAGAACAGGCTATTTCTTCAGATTTGTTCCGCCACTCGTCCCGATTCAGCCGCGCGTAAGACCGAAGTGTCGGTATAAACCCGACAGCTGAACTCCACTGCTCGTCAGTTTCCACCTGTATCAGTATCCAGTCATCCTCATCGACGCAGGCAAAGATTCCATGAATGAAATAATGGGGATTAACGTTACCTCGCCTAGGCGGTGGCTCGCCTTTAATGGACTGTTGCACCACACCATGCACCGCGTTAGGCAGAAGGCACTCGACTTGACTCAGATCTACAGCTTGCCCCTGACCGGTTTTCTTTTTATAAAACAGTCCGGTGAGGAGCGCTGCAGTCCCGTAAAGACCCGCAATCGCATCACCAAACGCAACGTGCAACATGGTCGGCGGTTGATGTTCACTGCCCTGCAAATGTGGCAGCCCTGAAGACTGCTCAACGGTAGAACCATAGGCTCGAAATGCGGCCCACGGGCCAGTAGCACCAAAGGCGGGCATTGAAACCATAACGAGTTGAGGGTTTTCTTGACACAGCACCGGATAGTTCAGGTTGAGCTTTGGGAGTACGCCACCCGAGAAATTCTCAATAACCGCATCTGCTTGCCCAACGAGACGCAGCAACAGATCCCTGCCTGCTTTCGAGTCTAAATCCAAAGTGACATCAAGTTTGTTACGGTTGAGATTGATAAATCGAACCTCTTTTTCGGCGCCATTGGAGTTAATCCACTCCTCAGTGGCTTCCCAACTGCGAAACCAATCAAACCGAGTACAACCCTCAATCTTAATAACGGTCGCACCCATGTCAGCAAGGTTCCGTGTGGCCAGAGGCCCGGCCCAACCCATGGAGAGATCGACAATCAGCAGCCCCTGCAATGGGCCCTGTCTGGTGCTCCAATCAACCTCGCCCATACTGTGAGAGCCGTTAACACCTTTAGCAACATCGATGGTCGGAGTTTCCCTATCCCAAGTTGGGTTGTGAGCACCGAGAGGGACCGCATCACCACCAAAGTGTGGTGGCGTTTCAACTAATCTGAAAGGGCAGGAAGGCGCTTGAAAGGTCTCGCCCTCGGAGCTGTATTCACTGAAAGCGTTGCGCTCTACATATTGATCAACCGTGAATAACTCTTCCATAGTCGGCACGCGCGCAAGCGGAATGCGCATACCCTGGCCTCGATAAAACAGATCCTTGGCACTGTGCTCTGAGAGCGCTTCCAAGATTCTGGGTTCTATAATCGCCACGTCGTCTAACCTGGCCATACTGCTTTGATATTTTGATTCCATGGCAAGATCATCGAGCCCTAACAGCTGGCAAAAAGCTGTCCACTGCGAAGGGTTGAGCACGGTCACCCCCAACCAACCATCCTTGCAAGGCCATATACCGAGCGGATAGGTCGGAGCGAACCGATTGATACCCAGTCTTTTTGGCATTGGCTGGTCATTAAAGCTAATGGCTGCGCCAATATCGGTCAGACACATGTTTGCTTCCCAAATTGAAGCATCGAGACAAAATGCATCAGACGTCTCCTGCGCCGCGAGCAGATGCCCCAGCAGGAAACCTAGCGACCCGTTAAACGCGCTTAATCCGCCTATGACCTGCGCCTGATAGCCCGTAGGAATAATGGGCGGACCATCAGTCTCGCCAATGCCGTGCATCAATCCGGTAAGCGCATGGATCGACGCATCAGAGCCGCGAAAGCCAGCATAGGGGCCGGTTAAGCCATACCAGCTGATAGCGCAGACATTAGTATCAAAGTCATCTACCGCTAACGATGTTGGCAAGGTTGATACATCGAGGATTACTAGATCAGCCGCAAGAGTAGCCGGATGTGTCAGTACGCTGTCAGTGCAGCACACACTCTGTTTATGAGCATGAAGATAGGCATGAATTGCGCTAGTGCCGTTATCCAGTAACGGCGCAATATGGCGGGTGGAAAAACCTTCCGGCGGCTCTAGATTAACGACCCTCGCCCCATAATCAGCGTACAGCTTTCCTGCGTAACCGCTGGCAACGGTGCCTCCAATATCCACAATCAGGAGATCGTGAAACGGTGATGAATCAATAGGTGTGCGCGTCGTCACTCTAACCCCAGTGTCTTCTTTGACGCTTGATGGCGCGACTAAATGGCAATGGCCTCACCGTTCATGCCATCGGATTCACTGCTAGCAAGAAATACGGCAATGTGCGCGATTTCCTCCGGCTGTAAAAATCGGCCCATTGGAATTTGTGCAAGGATACGCTCACGAAATTCGTCTGGCGGCATACCTTGTGCCTCCATACGTTGCTCGACACCCTTGATGAGGTCGGTCTCCACGATACCGGGGCAAATGGCATTGATGTTGATACCGTTTTTTGCATTTTCCAGCGCGATACAGCGAGTAAGACCCACGATTGCATGCTTTGAGGTGTTGTAAGCGGCGGAGTTCACACTGCCTCGCAATCCGGCTACCGAGGCTACATTAATAACTTTACCTCGACCTAAATTCTGCATGTGCCGAATTGCGTGCTGGGTTAGATTAAAGACCGAGTAAACATTGGTCCTCATCAGCTGATCAAACTCATCCATCCCGTGATCAGTAAAGGGTTTTCCAATATGAATGCCCGCGTTGTTAACAAGCACATCAAGGTCTGGGTGCCGCTCTATTGAAAAACAAAATAGGGCCTCTATTGAATCCATCGAACTAATATCAGTTGGGAAAAAAGAGACGTCGACACCATAGCCGTCTAGGGCTGCCTTAGCCTTCTTGAGCCCCGCTTCATTAGACGCAGTGAGTACTAAGTTTGCTCCCTGACTGGCGTAAGCCTTTGCAATTGCAAACCCGATACCCCGACTAGCACCCGTGATCAGCGCCGTCTTGTGCTCGAGTCGTTTGCCTCCGATCGTGATTGGATTAGACATCAGGTCCAAACCTCCAAAGTCTTAGCTCTACCGCTCTCTCGAGGCAATCCTAAATAAAGGCGTGCACCCTTGTGCACGGTGATTGGCTTCATGGCCACTTCCTTGATAACAACGCTTTAATTTGAACGCCCTTCGCATAGTCTGCAGATCTATGTGATGCTAAGCGCCTCCGAGTCCCGGGATCTCGCAAAAAAAGTCAGCCTCAACTTTCATGCTGACGGCAGAGTTTTGATGGCCCGCGCCACCCCAATTTGGCATCACCATGGAATACAACCCAACTCCTCCAGCAACCATAACTAAAATATGCTCCGGCGCCTTGAACGAGGGATATTCGCCATCAGGGTCGTCTATAAAATGTTTTCCAAATTCCCCGCCAAACCGAATATGGTCTGCTTTTAATAGATGTGTGAGCTCCCACAATCTTTTTTGTATCGATTCTCTCGTGTGCCCCGATCGCGCCAGTACATTTGCGTGCTTAGGCCCTAAACAAACCAGCGCCATCCCTGATGCAAAAATGGCGTTATTAGTGGCGATATTGGTCAGTCCAACGGACAAAATGTGCAAAAGCTTCTCCGCATCCTCGGGATCATCAGCGTTATCGCTATAAAGGCACGAATGTGGTGCCTCGCAGCCTAAGACTGTGACGACGCTGTCAGACTCATCGAAGCCCAGGCTCGTATGCATGGGCGGGAAGGGCGACGCCTCCTCCGCTTCCGCGAGGCAATACGTAAACTTCCCGGGGTGGCCATGAAGGGCCATGTCAGATATACCCGGGCGCCCACCGCCGATATTGATCAAGCAAAGACGTAGAGCCCGTCCAATACTGGCGTTGGCTCGATGTCCAGGCCCAAGTGCGCCGTAACCGGACGCCACTGGACCGCAGGTGTTGCGAGCCGCCCCATTAACGATAATTAACGGGGCGGTGCAGTGTGTGGTCGCTTGCAATTCTGATAGGTCAAACTCGGGTTGTGCCACGGCTTTAACCGCCGCCACGAGAAGGGGCATGTAGTCCGGCTTGCACCCTGCCATCACGGCGGCAGCCGCAACCTTTTCCACAGTTGCAACGCCCATCAAGGGCCCTAATACACCGAGCACCATGTCGCCATCTAACCCAGTAGCCAGGATACTTTTGGTCACCCTTTCCACCGTAGGAATGATTACTGGGAGACCGTCAGTGCAACCCAAGTCGTGAAGTTGCTCTAACGCCGACTCCTCGTTTTCAGCCGTCAAAAAGTCAAACATTTTCAAAACTATCCAGAATGTCCTCAATAACTTCCTCAGCGATCAGCCCAATTTTTTTCTCCCCCAAGCCTGCGATCGGGTGTGGCAATCTAACTCGTGGAATGTCGGGCATCCCCAATGAAGTGGCTACAAACGATCCCTGATCCCAAAAATCTTCAGTGATCAAGGTCACCACGGGAAACCCTCGCTGAGCAATGTTGTATCCGTCACGCACGGTGCCGGTAGTGCAGCTGCCTCAGTGCCCGTAAGCGGCGATCGCGGCATCACAGGTTGCAAAGATATCGTCGAGCATCCCCTCGCTCGCTGCAACTCCCGCGTTGTTTTTATTCCAGAAAAGGGTCTTCACATTCGGCAGGCGCTCCTCTAAAGCAAGACCCACCTTCTTCACGAAAAGCTCAGAATCAGGGAAGCCATTTGCAATTAGTGCAACAGTGATGCTCTCACCAGCATCAGAGCGCAAATCGCAAGAAAGGACGTACGCCTGTTCTTCGGCTAAAGCCTCGCCTCGGGGATCAACAAATTCAATCACTTTTCTATCTCTCGTTATTTGAATATAGTTAACTATATTTAGATGTGACTGTTGAGTAAAGAAATTTTAGTTCTGGGTCGAAGTTAGTCTGGCCTCATACGCGGTATCGCGTGTGCGAGCCAGAAATTAACTAAGGCAGCCTGCGCAGCTGGCCCGTCGGTAGAAACGTTTTACAAATACGTTCAAATTAGGGAGGAGCTCGAGATTACACTGGCTAAGACCGCTTACAAAGAAGGCAGGAAACGCTTTGAAAGCAACCCTCAAAGTCAGGTCACTCTCAAAATTTGGCTCTATTGGCTGGAGAAACAGTTTCGTCGTTAGCGGAACTTAGATTGGAACGTGCAAGCGGGAGCAGGGGCATACGGCATCATCTATGCTGAGTGATAATGATCTGCCTGTTGCTCATTCTGACTGTAAAGATTTGTTCGCAGATTAGTGAGCGAGAGACTTTGAGATGGATCGCAGTAATGACCAGTGACGTCGCCTAGCGTTAGTGTGAGCGACGCGGCACTCATAGTCCTTCTTAATCGTCGCTGTTTTGATCACCCTGTTGGGTAAAGGAGAAAACGTTGGACCTAAAAATTGCAGGAAAAAAGGCGCTGATGGCAGGTGGCAGTGCAGGTATGGGGCGCGCAACGGCTGAACGACTAGCCGAGGCCGGTGTTGAGCTTTATATATCCGCACGTCGCGAGGAACGACTGGTTAGGGCCGCAAAGGAAATTGCTGAAACCTATGGTGCCACGGTAATACCCATTGTTGCAGACTCATCAACTGACGCAGGCCGGACCACCTTGTTTGAAGCCTGTCCTGACCCCGATATTGTTGCAATTACAATCAAGCCTCCAGCGCCCAATGGTGACTTTTTGCAGGTCACGCCTGAAATGTGGCGAGAGTCAATTGAGACGACACTGCTGGGCCCCATCGAGATTATGCGCCACTACATTCCTCATATGAAAGATCAGGGCTGGGGTAGGCTTTTAAACATAGCCACGTTTTCTGCAAAGAACCCAATGATCTGGCGCCTCATGTCGGGGCCTGCCAGATCTGCTTTGATTAATTACACAGCGAGCGTCTCTCGAGAAATCGCTCAGTATGGTGTCAACATCAACAACATATTGCCCGGGATGTTTGCAACAGAAGGGTCGGAAGAAAATGCTATGGCCTATGCCGATGCCTTTGGCCTAGAGCACGACCACGAGGTTATTGCAGAGCACTTTCAACAACACAACAAAATTCCGGCTGGCTTTGCGGCGATTGCCGACGATATGGCGCCTATGGCCGCGCTTCTTTGCAGCCCCTTATCACGCTATGTCGTTGGCCAAAATATTGTCATCGACGGCGGTCAGCATTACTCATTATTCTGAGTTGATTTTTTAGACTCGCTAGCGTCGACCTGTGGTTAACTTATCTTGAAGATGGGGACTGGGAACGAAATGTAGTCTCTACCTGACCCAAATTATCAATTTCGACGCGCACCCGGGAATCGCAGGTGATCGAAATTAACTCTGTCGGAGATCCGGGAATCACTAGCATCCCCTTTTTCAAAACCTCATCATTGCTAGACAAAAAGTTAACCAACCAGCGTAAAGATTCGAGGGGGCCTCCCATAATCTCGTCGGCTCTAGAGGACGCAACTAACTCGTTGTTCTGATACACGAAAAAATTTTCGCGCCCGAAGGTCAGCGCCCGGGGTGATACTTTCGTGTCGCCGACGATGAGGCCCGCGTGAATACCACCAGAACAGATAAGCTCCTGCGCAGTCAGAGGTTGATGCCAAAACGTATAATCGTGGAGCTCTATTCCCGGGCTAACGTAGCTTATGGATTGAATAAGTTCCTCATCAGAGAGGTCTGTGTCACAAAGATCTTGACCTATCCTCAGCACCATCTCTGGCTCAATAGCGCAATGACAATAGGCCGTCCAGTCAATCGCTGTTCGCCCCCCAGTCACATGGGGAGCAAATAATCTCGCTGAAATGGGCTCAGCAAGACCCAATTGCGAACGTATGGCGCGGCTAGTGCATCCGACCTTGTACCCAACAACGCTCTCACCGCGCGCGATACGTTTCTCGCACACCTGATTCTGGACTTGGTAGGCCTCAGAAATAGTGAGGCGCTCCGGTGACGATTTTTCCAGTCGCCAAACCTTAGTGTAGTGAGCGTTAAAAAAAGCGTCAGCGAGAGTCGCTGAGCCATGCTTGTAAGTACAATCTTCGGTAAGGTTGTCTTGTGACAATTACGATCCTTAACCTCGCGAGACCTTACTTAGCCTCGCAAGCTTCCAAGAGTGTTAATCAAAGCACTGTGTAGCGAGTGCGAACGCGCGATCGAGCAACGGAGACCTTATATCCCTGTGCCGAAGACCCATGATGTCAGTACTAAATCGTTTGATAGGAGCATCCAGCTGTTTCACCTTTCCTCTTGCCAACTCGACCGCCATAGCAAGTTGCGGCGTGTGGCACAAACAATCGGAATTGGTAACTAACTCTTTACCCATATGCAGTGAATCAATCGCCACAATTTTAAGTTTGTTTCTCACTAAACTCGGACCCTCAATCATCCGCGGATAATGAGGCGTGATGTCGGGCGCGTTCGTGTTGAGCATCCAGGGATAAGCCTGAAGATCTTTACCCGTTATGCGGCGATCAATTCCGGCAAGAGGGTGATCTGCGGAACAGAAAACGCCAAAATCGCTACGAGTCATGAGTTTAGATATGAGCGATGCGGGTATTTTCCCAATACTAGGGACACTGCCGAATGCTATGTCGATAGTCCCATCCTCTAAATCAGAAAACATGCTCTCAAAATGGGATTCAGAAAACTCGACCATCAGTGACGGATACTCCTCACTCAGTGCAGAAGTCAATTTCCCAACGAAATCGCTCGAACGTATGTCACCCAGCGCTATTCGAATTCTGGCATCACTGACCTTTAGCTCCGCTTGCGCAAGTCTTAAATATTCGAGGGTCCTTTTAGCGTGCGGATAAAAGTCTTTACCCCTTGCATTCAGAACCATGCCTCGACCTCGCCGGTCGAAAAGCGAGACACCTAACTGGTTCTCCAGCCTTTTAATACTTCCACTCAATCCCGGTTGAGATATGTGTTGGTCGTCGGCTGCCGCGTGAGCGGTCCCTGTCTCTACGAGTGCTACAAAGTGCTTAAGCTGCCTAACATCCATATGACCGTGGTCCCATAGAATTTTAGAAAAACGCCGTTATGACTTCACCTTATAGGGCGCCAAGCCAAATGCCTATGAGTTTCGCGATGATCGAAACGTTTCCTGGACTCCATAACATCAACAGGTTTAGGTCCGCGGCGGTTACTACTTATTATTGATCAGTAAAGCCCATATGAAAAAAAGCCGCCTAAGATGGCGGCAAAACGCGGTAATAAGGGGTCACTGCACCTTACTTGTTGTAAGTAAATCGGACTCCGATGGTTCTGGGCCGCAAGGTCATGTGACGATCGTCAAAGAACGTTTGAGGCATGATAAATTGATATCCGTCCTCATCAAGTGCGTTTTCGGCATACAAGACAGCGGTCCATTTGTCGGTGACGTAACCGACACTCAAATCGACTTTGGTGATCGAGTCGGTATATGCGAAGTTCGGCGAAGGTGCGCCGGTTCCGGGGCTAAATGGGAAACCATTTGGCATGGAGTCGGTGTAAGAAAAATCCATTCGCCCGAACAACTCATTGCCACTCTGCACGGAATTAGTGAATTGAAGGTGACCTGAAACTTGTAGGTCCGGCGAAGTCAATGGAGTCCCTAGCTCCGCTCCTACCATTGTAGCCTCCGCGGCCGTGATAGACGTAATTTCAGCATTCTGATAGGCAATACCTAAACCATAATCAAAGAAGTCATTCGGCCGACCCGAAATTTCCAATTCAATTCCTTCGGATTCGGCCTCTCCTGCATTACTAAAAAACGTCGCGCTGTCGCTGACACGTTGCGCAAAGAGTTGAATGTCATCCCATACCATCTGGTAGACAGCCAAATTAACGCGGACGGTATCCCACTGCCCTTTCATGCCAACTTCGTAATTCCACATGCTATCGGACTTCGATAACTCAGGAATAACAGTGGGATCGTCGGGATCGATGTTACTAGTGCCTTGTTGGCCATTGATACCAACGGTAAAGGCGGCACGATTGACATCGTTGGCTCGGAATCCCTCCGAGGCGGTTGCATACAGATTAACGTTGTCACTAGCTTCCCAAGCTAAGCTCAGTTTCACCGTATTAGGCGACACCTTTCCTGGCGCGTATTGCCCAGCCATGTAAGGAACTGGCGTGAAGGAATCGGCGCCCATGAAAACCACTGGACCGAGAAAGGCGCCAATGGACATATTCCCACCGGCAGTGCGCTTGTTTTTGATCTCGATTTCGGACGACCTAAACCCTACGGTTGCCTTCACACTATCTGTCAACTGGTATCCCAGTTCGGCGAAAATAGCGTTCTCTTTCAAGCTATCTGTTACTGGGCTTCCGTAGATAAACGCATTATCAACACCCATGTAATCGTTACTCAAACCACCAATAGACCCGCCTCTTGCATCGACAAATTCTTGCGACAAGTGCATGACCTGATTTTCCACCACCTCACGATCTTGGAGATACGCGCCTAAAACCCAATCAAACTTAGAGTCAGCTGTTGAAACCATCCTGATTTCTTGAACGAAAGACTCACTCTTGTCTTCTCGAACGAGACCCCACGGAAACGCTCCGCCGAGGATTGCGCTCAAGTCAGTGTCCTGTAATGGGTCCGTTTTCGAAAAGTTTGTGGAAGACGTCAGAGTCGCAAAATCGAGATCGTAAGCGAGGGTCATATTATATTTGCTGATCTCCACCTCTACTTTTTCTTGCTTAAAATTGCTTCTCGTATTTTCTCCGAGTTCCGGGTTTATAGTGCCGCCATCATCGGACTCGTTGTTCTGATAAAGGTAAGTGACGTCCGCGGTCAAACGGTCATTTACGCGCCAGCCGATCGCAGCTTTTAAAGCATTTGACGAGTAGTTATTTGATGGGTTCATGCCAATACCAGTGTTACTGACCCACCCCTCTTCATCGGAAATCGACGCGGACATCCTGAATGCTACAGAGTCACTCAGGGGCACATTCACCATTCCCTTATAGCGCTGTCTTAACTCCCCACTTGTCGAGCCAAAATCGGTTGCAAATTTATAATCTAGCCCACTGGGATCTGGCTTATTCGAAATAATTCGGACAGCGCCAGCCAGGGTGCCAGCTCCGAAAAGAGTGCCCTGTGGCCCCTTCAGCACCTCAACTCTAGCCGTATCAAACAAACCAAAATCCATGTTGACGGTACTTTTACCGTCCTGCATTGGCATTTCATCCAAATATATCGCTACCGCCTTCTGAAGGCCTTCTGTATTTTGGCCCACCGAAATTCCACGCATCTGAAATGTGGGATTTAAGTTGCTCGACGCCTCACTGTAGGTCAGTCCTGGTACCGCATCAGCAATGCCTCTGAATTGCGTAATGCCCTTCGCCTCAATTGTATCGCTACCCAACACAGATACTGACATTGGTACATCGCGAAGGCTTTCCTCTCGTTTGGTCGCGGTAACGACGACCTCTTCCATCACGGAGCCGGTTTGCGCGGTTGCCGTTGTCGCACCCGACACCCCAATCGCAAGCAAACTGAGGGCCACGATTTGGCGGTTTTGTCTTGTTTGAGACTTTGTTTTCATTGCACACCCCTAAATTTTTATATTTTTAAAATGGTCACAACTTTCAGATAGCGGTAGCTATCTATACTTAAGAGTATGTTAATTCCAACCACGGGGTTCCATACGTAATGGCCTATCGATGAATAATACGATGTTATTGAAAAAGGAGCCGTGGAAACGCAAATCTAACGATGCGCGTTTGCTGCGCCCTACGCGATTTTGTGTGGCAGAGAGGTAAACTATGCTGACGTAATCGACGGGTGATACACCCAGACCAAGTCTGAAAAATAGCTCAGTGCAGGTTCATTCGTGCAAACTCGCTGCCATCTGCTCGAGGCCTCGAAAAATCTGCGTCTGATTGTTACGTTTCATCTCGACCATTTTTGAAGAATCGCAATTACCAATGACGAACTCGTCTGAAAATTTGGCCAATTCGGGCAGGATAGCTGCAGCTGCCTCATCTGCAGTCAATCCTTCAGTCATTACGCCGTCCTCGGCACCAATAACCGACCCGTCGCCTGTCATAGCATTAGCCACGGCACCCGTTTTTACTAATCCGGGGATAATCGTACTGACCTTGATACCGTGGTAGGCGACCTCGGCTCGCAGCGCGTCTAGAAATCCGATGAGGCCGAATTTCGCGGCGCAATAGGCCGTTCTGAGAGGAACTCCAACCTTACCAGCGACACTTGATGTCCCCGCGATGTGACCAGAGCCCTGGCTAATCATGATGGGTAAAACCTGTTTCGTTAAGGCAATCGGGCCGATGAGATTGACCTCCAGCGCTGTACGATAGACATCCAAATTTATATCCGCACAAAAGTCACGGACCCCCACGCCAGCATTATTGATCAGCAAATCTATGCGAGCGAAGGCGTCCATGACCCGGTCTACGGCACCCGGCATGGCATCCAGATCAACGACATCCAGGGTGACAACAAGTACGTCTTGCTGATCCGCTCCGGCTTCAAGGCAGCGGGCTTTTACGCGCTCAAGGTCCAGACTGTTGCGTGCAGAAAGAACCAGTTTTGCGCCACTCGCAGCGAAGGCAACGGCCATCGCCTCACCAATGCCTGCAGAGGCACCCGTTATCCAAACTACCTTTTGAGCAAACGAATCTTGATGACTGTTTTTTTTATCCATTTTATTGACCTCTATTTCTATGGCGTCATTTACCCTCAAACATCTTTCTCACGCTTCAAGCCTTTAATGACGCCTTTTCCTCACGAGATTTTAATAACGGCCGTGGTCAGCCGCAGTGCCAGCCTGGTGGTCGATTCCGAAGCCATCTGGAGCGGGTTAGACACCGATAAGGGTCATACTCCTTCTCCATACAGCGCCGCGTATCTAAGTCTCGGTCCCGATACCAATGAAGAAAGCCTCTGTTGCCACATATCGTCATGACACAACGGGGGCTCAACGAAACCCATTAACAAAGAGATATCGATCAATAAACCGGATTCACCCGTTCATCCTCAAAGATGGGTCTCCAAAAAATTTTTGAGATCGCCCAGTGACGCCTCGAATTCAGATGACCCGGGTGCAGCCAGATAAGCGCCATGAGGAATGCCTTCAAAGACATTCAGATCCGCCACCACACCCGCGTCACGCAATTTCCTATGAACTTTGACGGTATCGCTTAACAATAAATCTCTAGTGCCCGAGACCAAGTAGGTTGGAGGGAATCCCGCGTAATCTCCGTAGAGCGGCGAGATCAGTGGATTTTTAAGATCGAAATCACCAGCATATAGTTTGGCGGCCGCTCGAATCACCCCCTCGACCGTCGGCAGCATATTGTCAACATATTCATTGGTAGTAATGGTGTCACCCGTAAATAAGAGATCGGCATTAGGCGTGCCCACGAATAATGCGCCCGGCAAGTTCACCGTGAGTTCTTTTAATCGTAAAACTGTTGCTAATGTAAGATTGCCACCAGCCGAACTACCACCTATCGCGATGAGGCCGGCCGGGTAGCTGCCCAGCAATTCTTGATAAACCGTAACAAGGTCGTCGAGAGCGGCTGGAAAGGGACTGGATGTTGACAGCGTGTAGTCGACGGAGACCACCTCGATGCCGGACCTGGCGGCGATCATGGCACCCTCCCGAGTAGCCATAACGCCTCCACCCATAAAATGTCCTCCGCCGTGCGCATGCATAAAAATGCGCCCCTGTAGGTCCGTTGCGATGCGAGAGGGTCGAATTTTAAACGCCCTGACTCCGGCTATTTCAATGGCCTCTATCTCAACGTCGAATAGACTTTCGTGAGTTTCAAGAGTGACGTCTCGGTAAGGCATCATCGCTTGTTCCGCCACGCGAAGGAGGTTTTGACGCAGATCATCCGGCGGGAAAGCTGTTCTCCGTTTAAATTGAGAAGACCCCAGTGAAGAGACAGCTTGATACGTTTCTTTACTTAGCCCTGCCGCGACCGATATTTGTTTTTCGGGGACCACCCAGTCGCCAAGGGCACTTGGCCCATAAGTGAAACCAAAAAGACCCAAAAAACAGACCCAAATTCCTCTGAACATTTCACCTATCGCTCTCAAATCGAACCCATGACCACAGAACTCTAACTACCACGCAGTTAAGCACGAAGTCAGAGCCCAGGCGCTAATACATAAGTTATTAAAAAATAGGTATTCGTTATTGTTCGACATCAAACTACGAATAGACACGCAACTTGAAGTAATAAATATTCGGGCCTGCGCGTGCAATAAAAAGCGTTTCAAATACAAGCCATACGCATGTTTTTTTTTCGTCTCGCACGTCGTTTTAATGGCACTAACTACGTTTACATTGTTGGTGATACTCCTCGAGCATCAAATTCATCCGCGGAGACTCAAATGAATTACATGAACGCAACTACGAAAACCGAGGCGCAAATAGAAGCGTTGCTAGCAGCCGATGATGGCGCCCCAATCTGCATGGTTAACTTATTGAAATTTAGAGATAAGGCCGAGTACGAAGATGGGCGGGAGACCAATCTTTCTGGTGCCGAGGCGTATCAAATCTATGGCGCTGCGACCGGACCATTAATAAAGAAGCTGGGGGGCGATGTCGTTTTTACCAGTGTAGTTAAAGGAATGGTGGTTGGAGAGGTCGAGGAGCTTTGGGACGTGATGGCAATTGCCAAATATCCATCGCTGCAAGCGTTTATCGATATGGTTTCTTCAAGCGAATACCTGAGTGTCTACCACCATCGTATCGCAGGGTTGAAGGGACAACTCAACATTGCAAGTACGCAAGTCATTTAAGGCGAGGCTGAGCTGCGACACGAGAGATTTGCCGACTAATTAGAAAAACAGAGAACCAATATTTCTCTCGCCAAACGTTTTCAAAGGGGGTAGTCAATGTCAGATATGGAACAAAAGCTACGAGTCGAGTTAGCGGCGTGCTACAGAATTTTCGACTACCTGGGCTGGAGTGAACTGATCTACAACCACATTACCGTCAAACTGCCTGGGCCAGAGCAACATTTTTTAATAAACCCCTACGGCCTCCATTACAGCGAAGTCACAGCCTCCAAACTCGTCAAAGTAGACCTCGACGGTAACGTCATTGGGAGCGCGCTTTACCCCGTAAACAGGGCGGGCATCGTGATCCACACTGCCATTCACGCCGCGCGCCCTGACGTGCACTGTATCGCTCACACCCATACAACTGCTGGCATGGCGGTGGCCTGCTCACAGGGGGGGTTGCGTGCCGACAATTTTTACTCAGCACTGCTAAACAACCACGTTGCTTATCACGCGTTTGAAGGCATCACCGTCATGGAGGACGAGAAAAAGCGCTTGGTATCAAACCTAGGGGATAAAAGTCTAATGATTTTAGAAAATCATGGTCTGTTGTCTACCGGTCGCAGCGTTGCAGAAGCCTTCGTAAATCTATGGGGTATGGAACGGGCCTGCGAGGTTCAAACACTTGCAGATTCCACCGGCCAACCGGGGATTCAAATTAGCGATGCCATACTAGCGAAGTCGGAGCACTTAGCGGCCATACAATCGATGGGAGAACCCGCCGGGCAGCTTGAATTTGAGGCCTTCACAAGACTGATCGAGAAGATCGATCCCTCCTATAAAACCTAATGCGCGAGACGGTAAAGCCCTATGTCTGAACAGACTCAAGAAACACAAAAAATTTCGTCATCCGACATGGGCTTCCTCTGTCTAATGACGTCCCTCAACATATTAAACATGCTCGACCGTAATCTCCTGTCGGCGTTCTCAAACTACATTGTTCCAGACCTAGGCCTTAGTAATACCGAATATGGTTTGCTGACAGGGTTGGTATTTCTCATATTTTACTCAATTGCCGGCTTGTACATGGGCATGCTGGCTGACACGGTCAACCGGATGCGCCTCATTAGCTTTGGCGTGGGTTTATGGAGTGCTTTAACCGCAGCCACGGGATTCGCTTGGAATTTTTTAAGTATGGCTATTCCCAGGGTGTTCATCGGCGTGGGTGAGTCGATCTTAACGCCAAGTGCGATGTCTCTTTTGGCCGATCGTTTTCCCCAGTCCCGCTTAGGCTTCGCCGCTGGCTTTTATTACTTAGGTGCGCCTGTAGGTGCTGGCGCCAGTTTTTTGCTTGCAGGCTACCTGGGTCCAGTTATCGGTTGGCGCAATTGCTTTTACATTCTCGGGACCGTTGGCATCGCACTTGCGATATTAGTATTCGTGACCAAGGAGACGCCCCGGCGCCACCTAATTAATGCCAAAGGCGCAAAGAAACAGCCCGGTATCAGTGAAATAGCAAAGATTGCATTGACTGCTATCCCAAAATCTCCCTCACTCATGGCGGCAATGGCGGGCGCTATGATACTGCATGTCATCATAGGAGCGGGTTACTTTGATCAACTTTGGTTTGTTCAAGAGCGCGGTTTCCAACGAGATGACATTGCCAAGCTAACCGGATTTATGGGGCTGACCGGAGGCGTAATCGGTACATTTGTAGGGGGTATGGGAAGCGACTTGTTTACTCAGAAAACGGGGTATGGCCGATTGGCATTCCTATTTTTACTCCTACTAGTCTGCGCTCCCTTCATGATCGCGTTCCGATTGGCGCCGGGTGATTCCATTTGGATCCCGCTCGGCCTCTTCCTCGGAATGTTTCAAATTGGGGCCTTTTTTGGACCATTTTTCGCTAGCGTTCAAGGGCTCATTCCGCCTGAGGTCCGTTCAACGGTCATAGCGTTCTCGATACTGTTGATGAATGTCATCGGGCTGGGGATTGGCATTACCTTAACGGGCGTCTCAGTTGATCTGATGACTGCTTATGGCGTTGATGAACCTTATTCAGTGACGCTTTTGTGGTTCACGGTCTTCTCGTTCCTAGCCATGCCTTGCTTTCTTTTTGCCGGTCTGCGCTACAAGCGAGACCAAGAGCGCCTAGGGCTGCTGGAATCCGGATGATCGTCTGAGAACGATAGGTAACCGGCAAACGACATCTCAGAGCAGACTAACTCCGACCGAGCGTCATTTTACTGCGGCACCATCTGACCACTTGACGCTATCAATCGAATCCTTTGTAGGTCACAAATGAAGCGTTGGGTGCGCGTGTAGACCTAACGTCATTGGCCGGAAAACTCGCCTCGGGATACCCCATGGCAATGCAGATCATAATATTCTGATCGTCAGGTATCTGCGCATGCTCACGAACGACATCTGACTGCATGATTCCTTGCCCGTTAATGACACAACCTATGCCACGCTCCCAGGCCGCGAGTACGATGCCGTAGGCCAGTGCGCCCAAACCAAAGTGGGTAATTGCAGCTGGATCAAGATACTTATCGTAGGTAAGAACTAATGAGGCGGGGGCATCAAATTGTCGAAAGCCCCGCAACATCCAATCCATGCGCTTTTCCTTGTCCTGCCTCTCAATGCCCATCGCCTCGAAGAGCTGGATTGCCACATCAACTTGATTTTGCCGATGCTCTCCTTCGTATTCTTCTTTGTAGGGAAAATCACGAACATGAGGTTTACCCTCAAGCGTATTTTTAGTGTTCCCCTCACGGATTCTGTCCAGAACCTCACCGGCCACTGCGTGAATATGCCAAGTCTGGGTATTGTAGGAAGATGGGGCCCATTTAGCCGTATCGATTATCTCATCGATTATCTCCACTGGTATGGGATCTGATTTGAAACCCCTCGCGCTCTTTCTAGAGCGGGCAAATGTTGAAAAGTTCATGTAGGCCCCTTTCTAGTGAAAAATTTAACTTTTAAACAGTTTTCGACGTGCTCAAGCGACAACGGGTTCCGATGTTCAAAAATAGGCTGCAGGCATGTCGAAACACGTGCTCTCATTTACTTCTAATAAAGCTGCTTTCTGAACCGTCTGAGGCAGCTCTCTACGAATAAAATATTGCGCGGCAGAAACCTTTCCCTGATAAAAATCGTGTTCAGGCTCATTAGGGCACACGTCGCCAGTGCTGAGTGTTCGCGCAGCGACTACCGCCTGCCGCAACCAAATCCAAGCCATTACAACCTGCCCAAACATATCAAGATAGATCGTCGCATTAGCCAAACCACTGTCAGGATCTTCCACAACCCTCGGCAAGAGTGACTCAGTGACTCTATTGGTTCTCTCAATGGCCGCTCTGACTGGAGGCGCCAAATGAGCTATCTGAGGTAGGTTCTCAGCATCGGCAACTGTCTTGCCAACCTTCGCCAAGAACATCTGATAGCTTTCGCCATTATTGAGTAAAACTTTACGGCCCAGAAGATCTAATCCATGGATGCCTTCAGTCCCCTCATGAATCGGGTTCAAACGCTGGTCGCGATATAACTGCTCCACGGGATAATCTCTGACGTAGCCGGCTCCGCCGAGCACTTGAATCGCGAGATCGTTGCTGGCGCACCCATATTTTGATGGATAGCTTTTTACAATTGGGGTTAGGAAATCTAGCAGTAGAGCAGCGTCTCTGCGATCAACAGGCGAATCTGCGGTCTTACTATCTTCAGAAAGCGAGGTAGCGTACAGGCAGAGCGCTAAACTTCCTTCGGCATAAGATTTCTGTGCTAGTAGCATTCGGCGCACGTCCGCATGCTCAATAATGTTGACTTGGGGAGCCCGCGGGTCTTTGGTCGACGGCAAGCGACCTTGAGGTCGTTCCCGGGCATAGTCTAGCGACTCGAGGAAACCCCGGTAAGCAAGTGCAGAGGCTCCCAATCCCACACCGATCCTTAAGTCATTCATCATCTGAAACATGTAAAACAGACCGTGATTTTGCTCCCCCACGAGATAACCAACGGCTCCGCGGTTTTCCCCAAAATTTAAAACTGTCGACGTCGCACTCTTATTGCCCATTTTGTGTAAAAGGCCAGCCAAGACAACGTCATTACGCGCTCCCGTCGTGCCATCCGTGTTGACTAAAAACTTGGGTACGATGAACAACGAGATACCGCGAGTTCCGCTAGGTGCCCCCTCAATTCTGGCAAGTACGAGGTGAACAATATTTTCGGAGAGACCGTGATCGCCATTACTGATGTAGATCTTCTGCCCTCGAATAAGGTAGCTGCTGTCCTCATTCACATGAGCCGAGGTTGTAATATCGGCAAGCGTTGACCCCTGACCTGGCTCAGTCAAAGCCATAGTGCCTGTGCTTCTGCCATCGATCATGGATGCCAGAAACTGCGATTTCTGCTGCTCACTACCGAATTTTCTGATCAGATTACTCGCTGCATTGGTGACAAAATAATAGCCACTACTCCCTGAATTCGCGGCCTGAATGAGACCACCCGCCACCTTGCAAATGACGTCTGGAAGTTGAACGCCACCCTCATCATAGTCATAGCTCGCACCCAGGAGCCCAAACTCAACGGTGGCATCCCACGCCGCTTTGATTGGAGGTATCAGTTCCACTGCGCCATTTTCAAACAGTGGCTCGTGTTCATCGCCCTCCTGATAATGGTTCGCATAGAGGTTGGTCGCGATGTCTCTCACACCCGAAATGGTGGCGTCAAAGCTCTCCCGGGAATGGTCAGAATAACGCGGTCGCTCAAGAAGTCCCTCGGTATCGAGAAATTCATACAAAAGAAAATCTATGTCGCGCTGATTAAGTGTATGGACGGTCATGAGACGAAATCTTTACCGTTAAAACCAGATAGGGACTCTCAATTGAGCTTTATTTAGAAATACAGGTCTAACTACATTTCGGTATTAAGTGATAAGGCAATTCTATTAATGACGATCAGGGCGGAGCGAAGATTGATGTTAAGGTTTTGAGTTATTCCACGAGCAAAAAAACAGCGGCATCAGCGAGGCAGAGCACGTTATGTATCAAGGCACTTACACTTTAATCGGCCAAGAAATGAGCATGTTCACACGAAAGCTCGAGGCTCAATTGCGCTATCAGCACATCCCCTACCAGTGGGAGATAAAGTCCCGACAGAATACTGACGGTATTAATACTCGCGCTGGTACGCACTTCATACCGGTCCTGAAAACACCCGATGGCTGGCTCATTAACGACACGATAAGCATTGGACCTTTATTGCATGACCGTTTTAGAGACTGTCCTGTTATTCCAGACAGCCCCATGCAGCGAGGAAGCTGCTTTATTTTGGAAGACTTCTTCAATCACTGGTACCCGAGACACGCCCTACACTCTCGGTGGTGTTACCCAGACAATGTGACCGTAACCGGTCGAAGGTTTGGTGCGAATGTGCTGCTTGGCAAAAAGATTGAAACTGAGCTGACTCACGAAGAAGAATGTCAAATCGCTGGATTTGGCGAAATCATGCTCCATGAATTTGGTGCCAAGGCGTGTGAAGTTCAGGGCGCAGGACCTGACCAAAGTGACGCCATAAAGGCCGACTTTGCTGATCTACTGGAACTTTTAGTCGCTCACTTCAACGATCATGACTTTTTATTGGGTGAGCGTGCATGTATTGCCGACTTCGCTCTCGTGGGTCCGTTCGCAGCACATTTTCTACTCGATCCGGAGCCTAGAAGCTGGCTCGGAGATCACCTAACGCTCCTCGAGGATTACGTTGCAAGGGTTTGGGCCGGCGCTCAAGCAGATGAGAAATGGACGAAAAACGACGAGCTCCCTGAAACCCTGTGGCCCATCTTCGAATACATCGTCACGAGTTACCATGTTTTCGCTGAAACAAGCATCGCCGCTGCTGGTCAAGGCCAAAAGTTTTTCGAATTAGATCTTGGCTATGGTCCGTTCGTTGCTAGATCGATGAAACGGCTCGAAAAGGTCCGGTTACATGTGCAAGACGAGATTTTACGATCAAACTGCATGGCCACAGTCATGGCTAAGACTGACATCATGACTTTCTATTTGGCTGAGCCAAAAATATTGAAGTAAACCCTAAGCAGCAATCTACAACAGTCATCACCGAAGGCTGGGGGAGCATGAATTTTCGCGACGCAGCCACTCAATCACTGATCAGAGCCACACCTCAAGGTTATTGGCGCGGCCTATTTCGCGAGTTAGACGCATTTCAAGCAAAGCGGTCATGCCACAGGAGTTAAGCATATTGCTGACAACTTCTTTATCGGCAACCGACAGAGCATCATAAGCATCCTGGACTCGCTTGAGTACGTAAAAGCGAAACGGCTGGGCCGAAGTATTAAAACTGACGCCTTCAACCTCAAAATGACAGATACCAACCGTTCGCTCAGCCTCCGTACCGGCGGGTATCTCCTTGTTCTGGTCAAGCCATTCATTGATCGTGTCACAGGCGGCGCCCGATTCGGGGACAAAATCAATTGCAAAATGTTTCAGCGCATCAATCAACGTTTGCGGCACCTCGTCATTCGGCAGGTAATCAAGCTCTTCGTTTTTCAGGGCGACAAGCTTTTTAAACTCACCGACATCCGGCTCTGGACGATTCATTCTCTCGACCCACCGGAACAAACGAACCGCGTGCGTCTGCATCAGATTCAATGGAGCAGGGTCTCTACCCAGATGCCCGTATAACGGTGCAATCATGGCAAAATCACCACGGCACGGTTTGTTCCCGAGAAAGTAAGGATGGTCCGAGAAGTGTGCGTTGAGCTTCTTTAAGGTCCCCATGTGGTGAGCCTCAATAAAGGCATGCGTCTCTGGCGTTACGCCCCACGCCGGATTGACGTTCCTTTTGATGTTCGCCATTCGCTCTAATACCTGCTGTTTCGCATCTTCCTCCAGAAAAATGGTCTGGAAATGGAACAGCAGGAAGTCGAGATTATCTTCATCAAAATTCCAGCGATAATGCATGCAGGGCCTAAGGAACCCCTCAGCCCCGACTGCATCTAAAAGCAAACTCGCAATCTGCTGGCGGGGTGTCCTCGGCGAAAAAGCCTCACCATTCAGAGCTTCAAAATGATCAACAATGGCAACGCCGTCGCGAATGACATCGCCGTTGGGAAACTCGATGGTCGGAATACCACGACGGCCACCCGCTTTAGGTAACACCGTATCAAAAAAGTGCTGTGAGGCGTGGGGCTCCTCCCGGTAGGCGATACCTGACTTAATAAGATAGCTGCGCGCCCGGCCGGTCCAGAGAGAAAATGGACCACCGTATAATGTAATGGGTTGCATAAAATATCCTCATATAGTTCTGTTCCAATCAGTCATTGCCAGACGAGCCCAGCTCACCACAAAACGAAGCCCTTTCAGAGAGCACTCTGATCGCCTCGTTCCAACCAACTGCATTACCCCAGTTCGGAATGACCGTTAATTATCGCGCACTACCCACTGGCACCGTTACAAGGATGTCATCCAGTTCCTCGATCGCCAGATACCCATCCTATTGACCATCGCTTATCGCATCACTGAATCCACCAGCATAACGAACAATTCCAGCTGCAAAACTGCCGCAATGCCGGCAGGCGCCGATGCCCGCCTGGCGCTTTGCCCGTCCTTAGGGAACCAGCTCACTGAAGGTCAAACCCCAAAGATCATCAACTATGATCATGTAGATCTCGCGACTTAACTGCGCGCTAATTGTATCGCGAAACCAACGATAGAACCGACCGTGTCATCAACCAGCTCAGGCATTAAGTCCGGCAACGCTATCTCAGCCACATGAGGCGCACCGGTCACCGTACGCGAAATCGCAGCGACACCAGCCGCCTGCAGATTCCTGGCGAAAACCGCACCATCATCGCGAATCAGATCCATTTCGTAGTTGATAATGATGTGCGGCGGTAATCCTTTCAGCACGTCTTGTCTGGCGTGAAACGGCCATGCCATCGGATTCTTTTCGTGTTCATCCTTTGGATCGTAAACCCGTGTCATGGCACGCATTACTTCACGCGTGCCCTGATAACCCTCGTTTTCTCGCCAGGACAAAAGTTCGTTCGGAACAGACGTATAAAAGCCAAGGATCATGGGCGCCATTGCGTAAACACCATCGATGGCATCAACCCATCCCTCAACATTCGCCTTGATGGCTACTGCGACGGCCAGGTTACCGCCCCCAGACTCCCCGGCTACAACAAGTGACGAAATATTGAGAACAGACCTGTTCTTGTTGACCCATTGAATGGCGGTAGCGCAATCGTCAAGACCAGCGGGAAACGGATGATTGCCAAGTTCACCGCCGGAATTTCTGAATTCAACCGCAACTACCACAAGCCCCTGTTGTACCAGAGTTTTTCGCCACCGGGTTGCCCCTGCAGCCATCGCCGTCGTGAAGGCCATACCCCCACCGTGTATATGAACAACACAGGGTAAAACTCCCACCGCCTCTTTGGGTCTCTCGATAAAAAGATCAATCTCGTCACCCTCGTCACTGACAATGCTTCTCTTTTCAGTCGTAACATCACTAAAGTCAGGCATTGCAGCCAGCATCGCCGAGTCCTGCTCGTTGTGAAGCGCTTCCATCGCAGCAACCCATTGCAAGCAATCCTCGTACGACGAAGACAGGATCACTTGCGGCAGCAGGGCCGCGGGATCTCCAGCAGGCATCCCAGACATCGCCTTTCGGACCCGTGGATCAAGCCTCATGTCGTCAAGCATGGTCATTTCAGGGTTACCGAGCCTGCCAGGACGGGACACATCGCGATGCGGATCAGACTTTGAACTCACCGCAAGCTACCCAAAGGCAGGAGCAAAATGGAACGCTGCTCCCGCTCCCAACAGGCTTCGACCGACCCGCTTGAAAAACCGACGGCGGTCGAGCACTGATTATCGGGTTCCAAAGAAACGCGTAACTTCAAAACCTGCCTGCCTTGGCATATTCCAGGTTCCCTGGCGGCCATACGTTGTTTGGAGTGCATACATGCCTGTGACATGGGCTTCATCCGTAAGGTTGCTTACGAAGAAGCGTGCTGCAAAGCCCCCATCAGCACTGACCCAATTGGCATTAAAGTTGACAATGCTATAGCCGTCTTGCGAGTCGGCTACATTACCAAATTCTCTGAAGTAAACTCGCGAGCGATAAGCGCCATCTATGCTGAGAGACAAGCTAGAGCCTGAGTTAAAGGTGGTGTCGTAGGTGACACCCAAAATCAAGCTGGTCTCAGGGGAATTATTTAGAGGATTGCCTTCGATCTGAACTTTCACGCCATTGAAGACGGATAAGTCCTCTTGCAAGAATTCACCGTATTCAGTATCTAGCAACGTTAATCCCGCGTTAATCATCCAGTTGTCGTTAAGAACCGACGTTAGCTCAAGCTCCAGCCCCATTATTTCAGCATCATCTGCATTCATGTAGTTCGCTGCAAAATCCTTGACTTGCAGAATCTGAAAGTCAGAGTAGTCGTAGTGGAATGCTGCCGCCCTGAGTGTTGTGGAGCCCTCGGAGAGGGTTGCCTTATAACCTATTTCGTAAGCGTCTACGGTTTCAGGGGAGTAGGGAGCATTGCAGTCACCGTTATTAGCACCGCCCGATTTGAAACCCTCAGAATAAGATAAATACGTCATGCTTGTTTCCGACGGATCGTATTCTGCTGAGGCTCTGACCGTCGTGGCCGAGTCTTCCCATTTTTGAACAAACGGCTCGGCACCTCCACAAAATGGAAAGATGCCCGCGGAAAAAGTGCTGTGGACCTTCTTCTCGGTCGTATCACGCACACCAAAACCTAAGCGGGTGCGATCGGATACGGAATACGTGACATCTGCAAAGAGTGCCGTCACCTCGTTCTCGTACAGCGGTCGATTATTATTGAAGAAAGGTGCAAATCCAAAGGCGATGTTCTCTTGAAACTGTATGTCGAGCATGTCAGTCCGCTCATCGTCCATGTAAAAACCGCCGACGATCCAATTGAGCGTGTCGGTTTGTCCAGACAGTCTGACTTCTTGGGAGAATGTCTTGTTGGTCCCCTCAGACGCCCGCATCAGAATACCGGTGCTCGTAGAATCAGCAGGATATTGCTCAGCGTTTTCCCAATCTTGCTCGGACGTTATTGAGGTAATCGAAAAATTATCGAGATCCCAGTTCAGAGTTAAGCTCGAGATATCAAGCTCACGATCCGTGTTAGTCGGTCCGCGCATATACACTTCGTGCGGCTCTTCAGTAAATAAGATGGGATCACCCTCAGGGTTGTCTCTGACGCTTACCGCGGGTAAAAAAGTTGCAACACCAAACGGAATATTCTCCTCAATCATGGCCCAGTGGGTCCATCGACCACTTTGTTTACTGCGGCCTAACATCAGTTCTGCGCTAACCGCATCACTTAAATCTGCAGTGACGATGAGTCGTACATTAGTCTGCTCACCCTGCATCAGATCGTCGTTATCGGGCATCTGATTTTTGATCCATCCTTCGTTCGCATCGAGATGAGTCGCAGCGAAGCGGACACCGATAGAATCTGTCAGTGGACCACTGAGCACGACCTCACCAGAAGTTTGATCAAAATCAGCGACGCCGAGTTTAACCTTCGCATACATCTCATCTGTAGGGCTCGCTGCAATGAAATTCACCGCACCACCAACCGCATTGCGACCATACAAGGTGCCTTGTGGGCCTCTGAGGATTTCAACGCGATCCAGATCGAGCTGTGCGAGTTGGGAGCTGGCGTCATTGGCTTGTGTTACGCCATTGATGCTGGTGACCACACCTGGCTGCTCTAGAAATCCACCTACTCCCCTAATGGAGATGTTGCGATTACCGTAAGACTCGCCGTAGTGAAGACTTGGCACAGCGTATTGAATCTGCCTTATGTCGCTCAGGCCTCTGGCTGAGAGGTCGCTAGCGCTTAACGCAGTAATTGCACTGGCTGTTTCCATGATCGTCGACTCACGCTTGAGTCCAGTAACAATAATTTCCTCGAGCTCAGCACTAATTGCTGCGGTCGGCATCAATAGGCTTAAGGATAGGTATGTGGCAATCTGTCCGTTTCTCATCTTATTTTTTTGCACGATTTTTCCCCTCATTTTTATTATTCGGCTGGAATAGCACTCCGAAAAATTAAGACTTCTATAGCTCGGTACAACCAAAAAACAATAATATAGCTAACTATATCTAAATCAAGCTTTTTCAGAATACTGAGCCTGGACGGCCTGCCGGTCCCGTTCAAAGCGGTGTCCGGCCATTAGGAAAAGGGGAATTGAAATGAGCGAAATCATCGTGAATAGGAAGAGCGCAGTAGAGTAAGGTGAATCATTGCCTGACGACTGAAGCCAGTCGATGAGTACCCCGCCACTGGTCACACCAATCCCGACTCCAGCGAGCTGAATCGTGAGGACAAGGAAGCCTGTCATCATGCCACGCGCATTGGCCGGAACGAGATCCTGCATGGTGGCAAAGGCCGGGCCGTAGAAACAACCCAATTGGAAGAAGGTAGTGAAAATTCCAACGAGAAACCAGACGCTATCGCCATCAACAAGTCGATAGGCAATATTGATTGGTGCAAGAATGATCATAACCAACGCCAAAAACGTGGGTCGACCTATGCCAGTCCAACGTAAAAAGAGATCGCCGCCGACACCACCGACAAAGTTGCCGATCACACCTCCGGAAATGGCCATCCAGGCTGTAATACGGGCCACCTCGGTGCGGTCGAAGCCCCGCTCCTCTACGAACCAGAGCTGTTCGAAGGTACCTGCGCCGAGAACAAAAGCGAAAACGATAGAACCGAGGACCGTGTAGCCGAGCGCCGGTGACGCCGCAATCAATGTTTTCAATGTCTTAATGATCGCTGGCAGCGATATCCCAGCTTCCACTTTGTGCGTCATGGCCTGATGGCGAGGGGTCTCCTTGATCAGCGACATCATCAGTGCTAACACAACACCCACTCCACCAAGCGCATAAAAGCAGCCGCGCCAGCCGAGGTAAGGTTCAAGGTAAGCCACAACAAACATGCTGCCGGCGATACCAATCGGTACTCCGGCACCGAAAACCCCCACCGCCAATCCGCGCCAATGCGCTGGAAACCGGTCGCCGATCAAAGAGATGCTGGCCGGTGTCAGAATCGATTCGCCAACGCCGATAAACATCCGCGGAATAGCGAGTGAAACGAAACCGCGGGCGGCGCCAGATACCACGGTCAATACGCTCCAAAGCCCCAACCCAAAGGCAATCAGACGAGTACGATTGACGCGGTCCGCCAAGGCCCCCATGAACAGCCCCATGATCGCGTAAAAAAATATGAAGATAAGGCCGGTAAGCAGACCAAATTGCGTATTGGTCAGTTCCAGCTCAGGGACAATCCAGTTAGCGAAGCCTGCCAGCAGCTGGCGGTCGATGTAATTGACGACATTGAGGAACGTCAGAAATAGCAAGAACCCGACATCCCGACCTCGAACTGATGCGACCTCGCCTTGCACTGTACGGGTCATAGAGGCACTCCTAGCGAGATCAGATGACTTTAATATACTTGACTATACATATGTGGTATCCTCTCACCGATTGCTGCCTTGTTCAAATCACAGCGTTCAATTATGGTGATCTACCGGGTTTTTTAGGGATCTGAAATTGGCTATCGCATACCCCAAGCGCACAGAGACGAAAAACAAGAATCGTGAACAGCTTGTTGATGCTGCCGAGCGCCTGTTTGCAACGAAAGGCTACCAACACACAACCTTGAGTGACGTGGCTGAAAAAGCGGGCTTGCATGTCCAGACTCTCTACAAACATTTCAAGAATAAGGAGGAACTGGCAAGCGCCTCTGCTTCAACTTCTATTGGTCATCTCAGGGAACACTTCGATGCGGCTAGCGACGAGCAAACAACCTTTGATGTATGGCGCGCATTTGTTGTCGACTCATTGGCTGGATTGCTACCGATGGGTATCGGTGAGCACAAGCGGGAACAACTGCGTGCTGCCTCCTCCATGATGAATGACAAATACTTGTTGATTGTTTACTCAGGCTACGAAGATGTTTTGACCGAGCACCTAGCAATGGACTTTCAGACGGATCCGAAAACAAATCACTTGCCAAGGCTCGTGGCGTGCATGTTGTGGGCTGGTAATGAAATGGCCCTTAAACGGTGTGCAGGCTTGGACACCGGTGAAGACGTCCTTAACGATACCGATGCAATTGTCAAACAAAGCCTAACTGTAATCGATGATATCAAAAATACTTTCGCCAGTTACACTCGATAAAACCAACCCTCGGATCAAGCGAGTTGATTTCCTTTCAGTATTACTTTGCCTGTCCCTTGGTTGTTCTGAAGCACCGCCGAATCAACCTTCATCAATGCGTGGTCATAAGGTTTAGTACTAGAAACTGAGGCAGTTAATGCAACACACGGCAAGCCAAGAAATTTTTAAATCCGATGGATTACAAAACGCCCTGACACGGGGCGATGCCAGTACGCGGAGACTGCCGGCAAAGGCCATGATGGAGCACCAGGGCCTCGACGATTTTAAGGGAGACATACACCCGACCCTGATTGAACATCGAAACCCTAGTAAGCAACCCTGCAAAAACATCCCAGGGGAACTATAGCCAGTGTCAGTTATCACCCCATTCACACTGGAAGAGTCCACGGGCATAGAGCGCAGCTTCCCCAGTACGCGCCGAGCTCTTGTCTGTTTTGTCAAAGAGGACTGCCCTACTTGCAGGCTCGTCCTACCCGTACTAGCGGCCATACATGATTCGCTATCCAGTGAACTCGACTTTTTTATTATCGGTCAGACCCGTAGTGGTAACTCCCGGTTAATGAGTGAGTTTAACCCCCCCTTCAATCTGCTCGATGACAGCGCGCTAAAAGTATCGTTTACCAATGACATTGAAATCGTACCTCAGGTATTTCTGACCGACTCCGAGGGGCATGTACTAGTCGAACGAAGCGGTTTTGTCCGTGAGGAATGGCAAGAGACGATCGCTGAGCTGTTGGAACCACACCCTAGTGCTACGTGCACAGTTGAATGGGACTCACTCCCCAGCTGGCGCCCCGGTTGTGGTTCGCTTTCTGTTGATCCGCTACATGCTGAACGGCTTCAGGCTGAGGCAGAAAACAGTCCGATAAGAGCGCGACGAATAGAGATGGGCAGCCAAGACGACGAATTCGAGTTCATGTTTGATCAAGGATTCACTGACGGCCTGCCGGTTATTCCACCAACGCCTCAAAGAGTGCTCAGCATGTTGCAGGGTACAAGTCTAGATCCGCAGGAGGTCATCGCCACCATGCCGCCGAACATGGCGAAGGTCACCGTCGAAAAAGTTGCCATCAACGCTGTCATGGCTGGTTGCCGACCTGAGTACCTGCCAGTCGTCATGGCGGCAGTTGATGCCGTGTGCACCGATGAATTTAATATCCATGGCGTCATGGCAACGACTATGGGTGCTAGTCCAGTCATGATTGTCAACGGTCCAATTCGCCATCTTCTGAAGATGAACATGGGGCTAGGCGCGCTCGGCCAGGGAAATCGCGCCAATGCGACGATCGGCCGCGCACTCAGGCTGGTCATCCGCAACGTTGGTGGCGCAAAGCCAGGCGGCACAGAGCGTTCGACATTTTCAAACCCCATGAAATTCACCATGTGTTTTGCCGAGTGGGAAGAGAGGTCCTGCTGGGATCCGTTTCATGTTGATCGCGGGTTTGACGCCAACGATTCGGTGGTTACAACGCTTGCCATGTCGGCAGGTCCAACTTTGATTCTTGATGAAACAACCACCGAAGCACCTGTGCTGGCCGCAGCCATCGGCGAAGCTACTAAAGGCATGTTCAATGCCAACTGGTACGCTTCTTCAAACTGCCTGATGGTTGTTTCTCCAGAGCACAACGATGTTTTTAAACGTGGTAATGTTAGCAAATCCGCCTTGCGCAGAGACATTCAGAAAGCCAGTGAAAAGTCCGTCCAAGAACTTATTCAAGGCCCGAGTGCATCACCGGAACAGCTTGCCGGCCTGGCTCAGCTACCGGCCGATAGGCGAATCGGAAAATTCGGTGCGGAAGATCACATTGAAATTGTTGTGGCAGGCAGCGAGGCTGGTAAATGCACCGCATTCTTTCACGGCTGGATCCCCAGAAGCATGGGCTCTATTCCGGTTTCCAGAAAAATAGACGACTATATGTAAGTGAGGTAAAGGAGAGTGATATGTCAGTGACATTGCTAGATCCAACCAACGAAGAGGTACCGGTTGCTCGACAGATAACACCAAGACCGGAGGCGATCGTAGGCAAGGTCGCCCTGCTAGATATTGCTAAAAGGCGGAGCGATGAGTTTTTAGACCGTCTTCAGGAAGCGATGGAACGGCGACTTCCTCAAGTTGAAGTTAATCGGTATCAAAAACCTACCTTTTCAAAACCGGCGCCGGCTGATCTGCGCAGGGAGATCAAAAAAATCAATGACTTTGTTGTCATAGGTCTTGCCGACTGAGGTTCCTGTACGTCGTGCAGTTTGCATGACACCGTTTATTTTGAAATCGAGAAAAAGCCTGCTGTGGCCATTGCCTCGACAGAATTTGGGGACGCCGCAAAAATCCAGGCGAAGGCTCTGGGTATGGCTGATGCGAGGTACCTACTAGTATCGCATCCCATTCAGGACGCGACAGGTGACCAGATTCGTGAGAAAGCTGATGCGATCGTCGATGACGTAATAGCGGCGCTTAGCAATAAAGGATGATTCCGTGCCTTAGCCAAACTAAAGTCCGGCGATGTCCGGCTGGCTCTGCAAAGCCCTCTATCTAGGGGGCTTCTTATGCACTTGTCATCAATCCAAGTCCATATACCTGTCGTCACATTTAGGGGCAAGGAGGGGTATTTATGGGGACATACTCCATCAAACTGCCGCCACTTCCAGCATAAAGAGATCGGCACCACCTTTAGTTCGCTCTTATTTGTTTCGGCGCCTATGACAGCTGAACCCGCGCCCGAAGGGAAGGGGGGCGGGAGCGAAGCGGAGGTCTGTCGAGCGATAGCGAAAACTCAAACTCCCGCCGCCTCCACAAAAAAAATAGAAAAGGGTCGCCGCTAGGTGGCCCTTTTTTTGTTTTAAGCGGCTGTGACAGCGGAGCATGCGCCCGAAAGGCGCGGGTAGACAACACAACATTCGCCATTAGGGAGACTACCGCCTTTCGCGCAAAAGGAAAAAAATGGCGAGGCCACTACACCCCAGCACGTAGGGCAATGAACCTACGGGGTACCCGTGTGCGGTGATGCCTTCGACTGCGGAAAAGTAATCGGGTAGCGCATATAACCACAGGCCCGCAAAAACACCGAGAAACAGCGCGAGATAAGCTCTGGAATAGGCCCACAAGCCCCGGCTCGAAAAAGTAGTTAATCGCAACAATTGACGCACTGTAAGGAGTAACGCCGGCGCAACAATCGCCACTGAGGCCACCATCTCAGAGCGAGGGGTCATCTCAATGCCGACTAGACTGAACCAGGTGTTAAGTGTGAGCAGCACAAAAATGACAGGCGTTAACAGCCCGGCCAGCAGTGTGCCCAGCGCGAAGCGTCGAACCCGACGATTTGCATCTTTGACGCCTCCATTGTCCGCGACGACAGACTTGGGGACTAAAAGTTGTGTGGCCAGCGTTAGCGCTATCGGTCCCACAAAGGCAAAGCCCACCATGCTAGAGACCGGCACCGAGGCGAGGGAAGAGGTGAAGTTGGGGTAGTTCCAAGTCCACCAGCCATACTGGGGCCCAAAGTGATCAAAAATCTCATAGAACACGTGGTGAACGACGCCTACGCCTAATGCACCAATGAGTGCCCCCCAGCGTTGATCAAAGAGCCCGGCCTGCCGAACAAGGACAAACGCTGCGTACATAATCGCGGGGTACAGCGCGAGGATGTACAGCGGCGCTCGCCCAAAGAAGAACTGCACTGAAAATTCGTTATGAATAAAAAACAGGGCGTTGTCGGGTGCTCCCAGTTTTTCAGGAAAGTACACCGGGATTTCCAGCGCCAGCATAAAGAGGACTGAGGCCAGCCAAAAACCTAAATAGACAGACTCGCCCGCCTTAAAGCGGGCGATGCTGTGACGCAGACCCCAGAGCGCACCGACGATGAGCAACACTTCAACGACATTCATGGTCCAGTGGGACAGCGTCAAAGGGCTTTTTACAAAGGCCCAACTTTCAATATTTTGGGGGGTAAAGCCACCGAGACGCTCAACCAGCTGAGTAAACGCGAGTGCTGTCTCAGTCACTGAGCACCGAGCGATGCTTTACCAACAATTTGAGAAACATCGGTCCCAGATTCCCAGTGGCCCAGCCACTCGTCGTAGTAGTCGGGCAAAGGCTGGTTCACGCTGTCGTGCCAGGGGAACTGTGAGGCCAAGACACCGACGGCTGATCGCAACTGCGCCCATATCGGTATGCGCGCAAATGGGTTGTCTGAATAAGCGTTTTTTGGCACGTCTTTAACCACTAACTCAAACTCGTTCTTGATCA
>ERZ1048068.496-NODE-496-length-35889-cov-6.640983_pt1 | contig 35889 bp, 32 predicted proteins | sample MGYA00383098_ERZ1048068 | MGnify/ENA primary metagenome ERZ1048068 (study PRJEB29581, sample SAMEA5548368) | metagenome | biome: marine; feature: coastal; material: water | depth 1 m | study: Short-term variability in the microbial, nano- and picoplankton dynamics... | reverse complement strand
TTTGATTATCCTGTAAAAGTAATTATTTTTTGAGCAAAGTAAGATGAAAAAGAGAGTATTTTTTAAGATTTTATTTTTTGGGAAACATAGCGATTTATTTCCTCCAAAAAAGCCACATCTTTTTTTGAAAACGCTTTGAGTTTGTGAGAGTCTATGTCAATTTGCCCGATATTTTTGTTGTCAACAAAAAGCGGAACGACTAACTCCGATTTAACGGTTAAACTACAAGCAATGTAGTTGTCTTGCTTAGTAACATCCTCTACCAAAAAATGTTCATTAGAAAGAGCTACCTGTCCGCAAATTCCCTTTCCAAACGGAATTTCTGTATGTTCGGTGGGATCGCCAGCAAATGCTTTCAGATGCAGTACTGGGCGTTGGGTATCATGAAAATAAAAACCCACCCAATCGAAATGTTCAATATTGCTTTGAAGCAGTTCACAAACAGTCGTAAGCATTTTGTTCAACGATATGTTTTTATCGATGGCAAGCAGTTCAATTTCACGACTTAGTTGTTCGTAGCGTTTCATATAAAAAAAGCTGCCTTTTAAGGCAGCTTTTGAATTTAAATGATTACATCATTCCTGGCATTCCTCCGCCCATTGGAGGCATAGCAGGAGCAGGACTATCTTCTTTGATGTCCACCAAAGCACATTCTGTAGTCAGAATCATTCCCGATACAGAGGCTGCATTTTCGAGTGCAATACGAGTTACTTTTTTAGGATCAATAATTCCTGCTTTTAGCATGTCTGCATAAGTATCAGACTTTGCATCATATCCAAAATTTTTATTTCCTTCCAACACTTTAGCAACTACTACAGACCCTTCACCTCCTGCATTTTCAACAATGGTGCGTAGGGGAGCTTCAATGGCTCTTGCAATAATTTGAACACCCGTAGTTTCATCCAAATTCTGCGTGGTCAATTTTTCAATTACTTTTCGTGAGTTTAGCAATGCAACTCCACCACCAGCAACAATACCTTCTTCGACGGCAGCTCGTGTAGCATGAAGCGCGTCGTCAACACGATCTTTCTTTTCTTTCATCTCTACTTCCGAAGCGGCACCCACATAGAGTACTGCAACTCCACCTGCAAGTTTGGCGAGTCGTTCTTGAAGTTTTTCACGATCGTAATCCGATGTTGTACTTTCGATCTGAGCTTTGATTTCGTTAACGCGAGTTTTAATCTGATCGGCATCACCGCTTCCATTAACAACAGTTGTGTTGTCCTTGTCGATAGTCACTTTCTCAGCAGTTCCTAACATTTCAATAGAGGCATTTTCCAACGTAAAGCCACGCTCTTCAGAAATTACTACACCTCCTGTTAAGGTTGCGATATCTTCAAGCATTGCTTTTCTTCGATCCCCAAAACCAGGCGCTTTAACTGCTGCGATTTTAAGAGCACCTCGAAGTTTGTTTACAACCAATGTGGCTAAGGCTTCTCCGTCAACATCTTCAGCAATGATAAGCAAGGGTTTTCCCGTTTTTGCAACAGGTTCTAAAACAGGCAGCAAATCTTTCATGGAAGAAATTTTCTTGTCATACAATAAAATGTATGGCGTTTCTAAATCAGCTTCCATTTTTTCAGAATTGGTAACAAAATAGGGCGATAGGTAGCCACGGTCAAATTGCATACCTTCTACAACATCCACATAAGTTTCAGTTCCTTTTGCTTCCTCAACAGTGATAACTCCTTCTTTACCTACTTTTTCAAAAGCTTGAGTGATTAGAGTTCCGATGGTTTCGTCATTATTTGCCGAGATAGAAGCAACTTGTTTTATTTTCTCAGATGAGTTTCCAACTTCAACTGCTTGTTTGTTGAGCTCTCCTACGATTGCTTCGACAGCAGCATCAATTCCGCGCTTTAAATCCATAGGATTCGCACCAGCAGCTACATTTTTAATACCTTCTTTTACAATAGCCTGAGCCAAAATCGTTGCGGTAGTTGTTCCGTCACCAGCAAGATCGTTGGTTTTGGAAGCAACTTCCTTAACCATTTGTGCTCCCATGTTTTCGAGTGCATCTTCCAATTCTATTTCTTTGGCAACACTTACACCGTCTTTGGTAACTTGTGGGCCACCGAATGATTTGCCAATAATTACGTTTCGTCCTTTGGGTCCTAATGTAACTTTAACAGCATTTGCAAGCGCATCAACACCTCGTTTGAGTCCTTCGCGTGCTTCTACATCAAATTGAATATTTTTAGCCATTTTACTATGAATTTTAAATTATACAATTGCAAGAACATCACTTTCTCGCATGATTAGGTAATCGTTACCGTCAAGTTTTAACTCGTTTCCAGCATATTTTCCGTAAAGAACTGAGTCGCCTACCTTGAGTGTGATAGGGTTCTCCTTAGTTCCTGGACCTACGGCAACAACAGTTCCTTTTTGTGGTTTTTCTTTTGCAGTATCTGGAATAATAATTCCAGAGGCAGTCTTGGTTTCTGCAGCTTCAGGGGCTAGTACCACACGATCTGCAAGAGGTTTGATATTAACAGTACTCATGAATATAAAATTTTAAATTAACGAAATTGATTAGTCATCAATCGTGCCAAATCAAATTTAGGGACTGATTGATGTTAGAAAGTAAATTTTACTGACATCTTGGCATTTTTGATAATGTGTGTAAATGCTTATTCTTCGGTAGAAGGAACCTCTGGTATTTCAGCAGGCACTTCTTCTGGAATGGTATTTTCAATGACTTCACCTTCCAACAAGCTCGATTCAGGTGCAGAATTTCCGTTGGAAATCGTCATGTTTGATAATAAAATCAATGCCAATAACAAAGAAGCCAATACCCAAGTACTTTTATCTAAAAAATCAGTGGTTTTTTGAACGCCCCCTAGTTGTTGAGTGCTTCCGCCAAATGAAGAAGAGAGTCCGCCCCCTTTTGGATTTTGAACCATAATAACTAAGATTAGTAGAAAAGAAACTACAATAATTAGTGCTAGAAAAATTGAAAATGTACTCATGTTAGTTGTTTTTTGAAGCTTGCGCTTTCTTAAGCTTTTTAATTTGGTCTGCAAAGAAACCACTTTTTTCTGGATATTTCAAGCTCAAGATTTTGAAGGCTTGAACGGCTTTTTTATATTTTTTTTGTTCCCAATATACTCTTGCCAATGTTTCCGTCATCAACTCTTGAGGATCGATTTTTTGGTTTTTTGCAAGATCAACGTTTTTACCTTTGGCGGGTTTGATAGTTATTTTTGGGTTGTTTTCAATAAATTGATCAATTAAATCATTGTTGGAAATGATCTTTTTTGGGGGCTCTTCGTTGGATCGCTGAATGGGCGTTGGAGTTGCTATGCTAAGCCATTCTAAAAATGAATGCTCTTCGTTTGTATTAAAATCCAAGGGAGTTCCTTCCTTAAAATCAGCTGTGCTTTCTTCAGATTTTTTAGGGCGATTTTGAGTGATAAAATCAAACAAAATTGTTCTATCAGAAGTATGTGCTGCACACTTTTTTAACGCTTGATTGTATTGAAAACTGTTTTGATTTTTGAGGCCTTTTAGCTGCAATACTTTAGCTGCCTGAAAAAATGGAAATTCTGTAATAATTGATTCAAGCAATTGAGTTTGCTCTTTCGATACACTTTCAGGATTTAATGTTAACTTGGTAAATTGCGATCGATTCATTGTTACCATTTTGCCAAAGATGTGTTAAAAATATCTTGAGTTATTCTTTCAAAAATAGCCTCATGTGCTTCATTTTTAATGGTGCTAACTTGAGTTGCTGCGGGGAAGTCATAATAAAATGAGAATTTTTTTTCAAAATCATCATCATCATTTTTGGTATTAAAATAACGAACATTAACCGATATCGTTAGTCGATTTTGTGCCGCTGTTTGATTGGCAGTTGCGGTCATCGGGCTTACCCTATATTCTGTAATTTCTCCTTCATAAATCAAATGGCCATTAGAGCTCACTAATTGCAAGTTTGTTTGATTCATGAGAAGATTTTGAAGCGCAAGCGTAAAGTCTCTATCCAAGCCAGGTTCAAAAACAGAGCCGATGTTATTTCCCGCAGTATTTTGAAAATAATTAACCTGAAAAGAATCAGTCCCTTCAGGAATAGAGGCTCCAGTAAACGAATATATACCACAACCTTGAGCAGTTAATCCTATCAGAAGGCCGAAAATGAGACGAAACTTTTTCATATTACAGTTCAAGATTATGTTGTTTTATTTTTCGATACAGTGTTCGCTCTGAAATGCCCAATTCAGACGCTGCAGCTTTCCGTTTTCCTTGATTTCGTTCCAAAGCCTTTATGATCAATTCCAATTCTTTGTCTTGTAAAGATAAGGTTTCTTCTTCTTGAATTTCTTCGGCAAAATGATATTTGTCTACAAGCTTATTTTCTTGAGTCGGAATGATGTCAGTTGGGGGATTTATTTCTAGCAGTTCTTGACTTTCTTCGGTTGCTATATTTTCATCCTCTTCTTTTTCACCGTAAATTTTTTGAATCAAGCTTTCGTTTTGTTCTTTCACTCCCTCAACATCGCCATTTTCCATCAATTTCAATGTCAATTTCTTAAGGTCGTTCAAATCGCTTTTCATGTCAAAAAGCACTTTGTAAAGGATTTCTCTTTCCGAGGCAAAGTCACTGTCTTTTTTTTGCTCGCCAACAATAGCAGGAAGATTTCCGTTAAAATTTGGAAGATACCCTCGTAAGGTAGTCGCATCAATCGATCGTTGTTGTTCAAGAACCGACAATTGTTCGGCAACATTTCGAAGTTGTCGAATATTTCCACTCCACCGGTATTGTTCAAGCATTCTTTGTGCGTTTTCATCCAATCGAACGGAAGGCATTCGATATTTTTGGGCAAAGTCTGCGGCAAATTTTCGAAACAACAAGTGAATATCTTCTTTGCGTTCACGAAGAGGTGGTAGTAAAATTTCAACGGTACTTAATCGGTAGTATAAGTCTTCTCGAAATTTTCCCTTTTGAATGGCCTCTTGCATATTTAGATTGGTAGCGGCAACGATTCTGACGTTTGTTTTTTGAACACTGGAGGATCCTACTTTGATAAATTCTCCATTTTCTAGTACACGAAGGAGCCGAACTTGTGTAGTAAGCGGAAGTTCTCCCACTTCATCCAAAAAAATTGTTCCTCCATCAGCTACTTCAAAATATCCGCTACGGGTTGAAGTGGCTCCAGTAAAAGCGCCTTTTTCATGACCAAATAATTCTGAGTCAATAGTCCCCTCTGGAATGGCTCCACAGTTTACAGCGATGTATTTGGCATGTTTTCTATGTGAGAGTTGATGAATGATTTTGGGAATACTTTCTTTTCCTACTCCACTTTCTCCAATGGCGAGTACAGAAATATCGGTAGGAGCAACTCGCATTGCTTTTTCAATGGCTCGATTTAAAAAAGAATCATTACCGATGATTCCAAAACGTTGTTTTATGGTTTGCACTGACTCCATTTTCCTTATTTTTTAAACAAACCAACAGCTTCTCCAATCAGAGTAGCTGAGGTGCATTCATTTATTTTTACGTTAACAAAATCTCCTACGTTGTAATTTTCTTTTGGAAATACAACGACTGTGTTTTGTTGATTTCTTCCACTCCAGTGAGCTTCTGATTTTTTGGATGTCTTTTCTATCAATACCTCAACTTCTTTGCCTACCATCTTTTGAGTGCGATACAGCGAGTGTTTTTGTTGAAGATTTACAATTTCTTGGAGACGTTTCTTTTTCACGGATTCAGGAATATTATCCTCGAATTTCCGAGCAGCAAGAGTTCCGGGGCGTTCTGAATAGGCAAACATGAATCCAAAATCATACTTTACATATTCCATGAGGCTGAGTGTGTCTTTGTGGTCTTCCTCAGTTTCTTCAGGAAAACCTGCAATCATATCTTGAGAGATACCGCAATCAGGTATAATTTGACGAATCGTATCGATCAATTCTATATATTCTTGACGTGTGTGAAGACGGTTCATTTTCTTTAAAACAGAATCACTTCCAGACTGAACAGGCAGGTGAATATAGTTACAAATATTGTCATGATTCTGCATGGTATGCAAAACATCGTGGGTCATGTCTTGTGGGTTGGATGTAGAAAATCGAATACGCATACCGGGTTGTGCTTGCGCAACCAAGTCTAGCAACTGGGAAAAATTCACAGCTGTTTTTTGTTGGAGTTCGCTCGCTTGAACAAAGTCTTTTTTAAGCCCTCCGCCATACCACAAATAACTGTCCACGTTTTGACCCAATAGCGTAATTTCCTTATACCCTTGATCCCACAACTGATTGACTTCTTCCAAAATACTTTTTGGATCGCGACTTCGTTCACGACCTCGTGTGAAGGGAACTACACAAAAAGTACACATATTGTCACAGCCTCTTGTGATTGACACAAAGGCACTTACTCCATTGCTTTGAAGACGAACAGGAGCAATATCTCCGTACGTTTCTTCTTTGGAAAGAATTACATTCACAGCATTTCGTCCTTCGTCAATTTCTTGAAGAAGATTGGGCAAATCTTTGTAGGCATCAGGACCAACAACCATGTCAACAATCTTTTCTTCTTCTAAAAATTTACTCTTCAATCGCTCTGCCATACAGCCAAGCACTCCCACTTTCATAGTAGGGTTTATTTTTTTGACTGCATTGAATTTTTCCAAACGTTTTCGAACGGTTTGTTCGGCTTTATCTCGGATAGAACAAGTATTGACTAGCACCAAATCGGCTTCTTCCAAAAGTTGCGTTGTATTGAATCCTTCTTTAGCAAGAATTGAAGCGACAATTTCACTATCTGAAAAATTCATCTGGCATCCATAACTTTCAATGTACAGTTTCCGCTTGTGGTCTTTTTTAGAATCCAAAGCAAGGGTTGTGCCTTGTAGCTGTTCGTCAATCATTTTTTCCATTCAGCAAGAATTGAAGTTTGTTTTTTTTTTGCAAAGATACTCATTTTCAATCATACTATGACATATTGTCAGTTTTTATGGTACAATTATTGTTATTTTTGATTAAAATTATAAAGTATGAATCGTTTTCTCTCTCTTGTGTTTCTTTTTCTAATAGCATGTTCAACCGACAATAAAGATGATTTTGAAGTGTATGAATTGTTTTCGCCCATTGTTATGACAATGGATGAGGTACGGGCGTCTGTTGCTGTTCAAGAACCACAAGAGATTCAGGTTACAGGCAAAATCTATGTAAAGGACAATCTGTTATTAGTTGGAGACGAAAAAAGAGGAATCCATATTTTTGACAACAGTCAGCCAGCTTCTCCCATAAAATTATCCTTCCTTGCCATTCCTGGAAATCACGACATGGAAATGCGAGGAAATTATTTGTATGCCGATAGCTATAAAGATTTGTTAGTTTTTGATCTGTCCGATCTAACAAATGTCGATCTTCTTAAGCGCGAACAAGAAGTATTTCCGTACACTATTGAATACCCTGAGCCAGGCGATTTGCCCCAAGAAATACAATGGGATTCCATAGATAGTAACAGCATTGTAGTGGGGTGGATGCGTTCCAAAGAAATTCGAAAAAAGAAAGACTACGAAGACGATTTGATTTTCGTAGATGCAGTTGCAGACAGTGCAGGCAGTGAATCAACCGGTCAAGGAGGTTCTTTGGCACGATTTAAAATTGTTAGCCATTACCTCTACGCATTGGATGCAAGCAATCTAAAAGTATTTAATATATCGGAGCCCTTAAACCCCCTTAAAGTCTCAGACAAATACGTTACCTGGGCGGCCGAAACATTGTTTTTAAGAGCAAACCATTTGTTTGTTGGGAGTAGGGATGGGGTTTATATTTACGATGTTTCTGTTCCTCAAAACCCAGAATATATTTCAGAGTTTACTCATGCAACTATGTGTGACCCAGTTGTGGTAGATGAAAACACAGCTTATGTAACTCTTAGAGGAGGTAATTTATGCAACAATCCATGGGGAGATGGTCCTTCTCTCAATAGTCGCTTGGATATTTTAGATGTCAGCGATATAGAAAACCCAATGCTTATAGCCAATTATACATTGGAAAACCCTTATGGATTAGGAGTAAAGGGAGACCTTCTTTTTATATGTGACGGAACCGCAGGACTCAAAATCTATAACAAATCCAATGCTAAAAGTTTGCAATTACTTTCAACCCATACGCAAATGGAGGCCTATGATGTGATTCCTTTAGACAGCCATTTGATTTTGATCGCCAAAGAAGGTGTTTTTCAATTCGAGTATGAAGACGAAAACAAAATCTCCTTGATTAGTAAACTGGTCTTATAATTAACTTTTATCAATCGTATTTTAGAGAGGTGATCAACTAGGTTTTAATACCTTTATTTGGAGTAAATTTGGAAGTACAAAAAAAAATCTACTACTTTTGTTCCCTAAAATTCCAACACCTATGTCCAAAAATTTAGTAATTGTCGAGTCCCCTGCAAAGGCAAAAACAATCGAAAATTATTTAGGAGCTGACTTTAAAGTCGTTTCGAGTTATGGACATATCGCGGATCTTCCTGCCAAGGAATTGGGAGTCAATGTCGAGGGAGATTTTACCCCAAAGTACATTGTTTCATCCGATAAAAAGGCAGTGGTAAAAGAGTTGACATCCCTTTCTAAAAAAGCAGAAACCGTTTGGTTAGCCAGTGATGAGGACCGAGAAGGAGAAGCCATTGCATGGCACTTAGCGGAAACGCTCAAATTGGATAAAGCCAAGACCAAGCGAATTGTTTTCCACGAAATTACCAAGTCAGCTATTTTGAAAGCCATAGAAAATCCAAGAGGTATTGATTATAATTTGGTAAATGCTCAGCAAGCTCGAAGGGTTTTGGATCGATTGGTAGGATATGAAATTTCTCCTATACTTTGGAGAAAAGTGAAGGGAGGCCTGTCAGCAGGTCGAGTACAGTCTGTTTCGGTTCGGTTGTTGGTTGAGCGTGAACGAGAAATTCGTTCGTTTGTTCCCAAAGCCAGCTTTAAAATAACGGCTATTTTTTCCAGTTCTGAGGGAAAGCAATTTTCAACTACCCTTGGCAATACTTTTGACACAGAGGCACTTGCCTATTCTTTTTTGGATAAAAATAAAGACGCAATTTTTCAAATTTCATCGCTTGAAAAGAAACCTGCAAAAAAATCACCAGCCGCTCCGTTTACAACCTCAACACTGCAACAGGAAGCTTCAAGAAAACTTGGATTTTCAGTGAGTAGAACGATGCAAAATGCGCAACGATTGTATGAGGCAGGACATATAACCTATATGCGAACGGACAGTGTTAACTTATCAAAGGAAGCACAAGCCTCTGCGCAAAAGGTTATTCAAAAAAATTATGGTGATCAGTATGCACAATCGCGTGTTTATAAATCAAAAAACAAAGGAGCTCAAGAGGCTCACGAAGCCATTCGTCCCACCAATTTTGAGGTTTCGACAGCCTCCAACGATTACGATCAAAATCGCCTGTATGAATTGATTTGGAAAAGAGCCATTGCTTCACAAATGAGCGATGCTCAACTGGAACGAACGGTGGTAAAAGTAGGCTCTAACACACATTCAGAAGTCTTTACAGCACGCGGTGAAATCATTAAATTTGACGGGTTTTTAAAAGTGTACCTAGAAGGTCAAGACGACTCTGAAGAAGAACAAAGTGGTATTTTACCTCCCTTGCAAAATGGGGAAACGGTCACATACAAACACATGGCTGCTACTCAACGATTTTCGCGACCCCCATACCGATATTCTGAAGCATCATTGGTTAAGAAATTGGAAGAATTGGGTATCGGAAGACCTTCAACATACGCACCGACTATTTCTACGATTATCAACAGAAAATACGTTGAAAAAGGGGTTATTGAAGGCGTTGAGAGGGAATACCAACAATTGACTTTAAAGTCAGATGTTATTGAAACCAAAACACTTTCAGAAAAAGTTGGATCGGACAAAGGAAAACTGGTTCCTACTGATGTCGGAATGTTAGTGACTGACTTCTTGGTAACTAATTTTGATTCTATTTTGGATTACAATTTTACTGCAAAAGTAGAGCGCGATTTTGATAACATTGCTGATGGTTCAGACGAGTGGAAAAGCATGATGAAAAACTTTTACACTACATTTCACCCTATCGTTGAAGATGTTGCCCAAAACGCTGAGCGAGAAATCGGTGAACGTGTTTTAGGTACCGATCCCAAAAGCGGTCGTCAGCTAAGCGTCCGACTAGGAAGATTTGGAGCGATGGCTCAAATTGGAACTGTTGACGATGAGGAAAAACCACTCTTTGCCAGCCTTACTCCCGAACAACAACTATCGACCATCACATTTGAAGAAGCAATGGACTTGTTTAAGCTTCCAGCTAATTTGGGAGAATTCGAAGAAAAACCAGTAATGGTTAACAACGGTAGATACGGTCCTTATGTGAAACATGGAGATGCTTTTGTTTCTCTTCCAAAGGGAAAAAACCCATTATCAACTACTTTGGAAGAAGCGATTGAACTGATAAAAGAAAAACAAAAAGCCGATGCACCCATTGCACATTACGAAGACAAACCAGTAACCAAGGGCAAAGGAAGGTTTGGACCATTTATAAAATGGGATGGGATGTTTATTAATGTCAATAAAAAGTACGATTTTGATCATTTGTCTCAAGAGGATATTGAAACTTTGATCGAAGATAAAAAACGAAAAGAAGCCGAAAAAGTAATTCACAATTGGGAAAGCGAGGGAATTCGAGTGGAAAAAGCGCGATGGGGTCGTTCAAATATCATAAAGGGAAAACTTAAAATTGAACTTTCAAAGGATATCGATGCAACCAAACTAACCCTTGAAAAAGTTCAGGCTCTTATTGAAAAAAAGAAGCCCAAACCAAAGAAAAGAAAAACCAGCTCCAAGAAAAAATAATGGATTTCGATTTTTTACAGCCCGTCGATGACAGCGTCCTAGCTCATACGCTTTTGATGCCCGAACAGGTGTTGGGAAGATCTTTGAGAATTTACACTCAAAAAAATGGATTTCCAGAGTTAGAAGATGTAAAAATAGCTATTATTGGTATTGAGGAAACACGAAATTCCTTTTACGATTTTCACGACACTTTCGACCTTGATGCTTTTCGATTGGAATTTTACGGATTGTATCCAGGAGATTGGGATGTTACTATAGCCGATTTAGGTACCATTACTAACGGAGCGTCTGTTGAGGACACTTATTTTGCTGTTCAGCAATTAGTTGATTTTACTTATAAAAACTCCATTATACCTTTTTTTATTGGCGGAAGCCAGGATGTAACCTTGCCTATGTACCGTGCTTACAGTAATTTAGATTCTTATATCAATATTACATCTGTTGACAATCGCTTTGATTTTGGCGAACCCGGACAGCTTATTTCATCAAAGTCTTATATGTCAAAAATCATAATGGAAGCACCCAATCGGCTTTTTAATTTTTGTAATTTAGGATATCAAACCTTTTATAACGCCCAAGAGGAGCTTGATTTGTTGGATCGTTTGTTTTTCGAGTCGTATCGTTTAGGAAATTTGGTCAGTGATATTTCTAAAGTAGAACCTGTTTTGAGAGACACAGACCTGTTGAGTATTGACCTAAAATCGATGAAATCATCCGAAACAGGATCAAAGTCAACGTACCCCAACGGTTTTGATGCTTTGCAAATGTGTGCCATTGCCCGATATGCGGGTCTTAGTGATAGAATATCTTCTTTGGGAGTCTTTGAAATCCCAAACAAGCCACTTTCTCATGCATTGGTAGCTCAATTAGTATGGTATTTTACAGAGGGAGTTCGCTTTCGAGTGAATGAATACCCTTTTTCTGTAAAATCAGACTGTGACTGCTACCATGTTCCAATGGAGAATGAAAATTTAACGTTTTACAAAAGCAATATTAGTGGCCGATGGTGGGTAGAAGTCCCTAGAGTAAGCAAAGCAAGTAATAAAAAAGATGAAAACACGTTATTACCCTGTACTCATCAAGATTACCTTGATGCATGCAATCAAATAACGCCGGAAAGGTGGTGGAAATCTTTTCGAAGAAGTTTAATATAAAAACAACTATATTTGTAGCTTATATAGCTAGTAGTTTTTTAAAAAATTTTTAAAAGAAAAAAAGTTTTTGAGATTTATTACTCAATGAAGAAAATTATATATGCCCTCATAGCGATTGTAGTCATTTTTGGTTGCAGCAGAAAGAATCAAGGAGAGTTAATTGGAGTTAAAGCAAAGAAGTTTTTTCCAGAAAAACCTCTTGGCATGACTTTGATTAAGGGAAATTCCTATATCATGGGAATGGCTGACGATGATATTGCTCAGATTCATAATGCACCGCCAAAAACGGTCACTGTTCGTTCATTCTACATGGATGAAACAGAAATAACCAACGGAGAATACAGACAGTTTGTGAACTGGGTTCGTGACTCCATAGCTCGTGACATGCTTGCCAAACGAGCGATTGAAGAAGTAGGTTTTGGAGAGTTTCCCACCGAAGAACAACTTGACGACGATAAAAGTATCATTCAATTTTATCCCAAATACGACCCTGAAAATACCGATGTTGCGGATGAAGAAAAAAGCGGTTATCAACTCTATCAAGAAGAATGGGATGTATTGGGTTATGATGGTGATGATAAAAATTATTCATTAAATTTTGACATAGATTTGATTTGGGAACGTGAAGAATATCCTGATTTGGCGTATGCTCAGGTTATGGAAGACAGTCTTTTTCTTCCCAAAGATCAGTGGTACAATGGACAAAGAACCATCAACACCAAAGTTTTAAAATATCGATACCATTGGTTCAATTCTGAAAAATTTAGAAAAGCGCTATTAAGACCTTCGTTTCGAGATTCATCAAAGAAATACAACACACGAAAGAAGTTTTTCAAAGAAGAGGTTTTGAAGATATATCCCGATACCACTGTTTGGATTAAAGATTTTTCATACAGCTATAACGAGCCAATGCACAATGACTATTTTTGGCACAGAGCGTTTTCGGATTACCCAGTAGTTGGAGTTTCTTGGCATCAGGCCAAGGCATTTGCCCACTGGAGAACCAAATACAAAAACGATTATAACCGTTCACGAAAAAACAAACCTTCTGTATCCAATTTCAGACTACCCACTGAAGCTGAGTGGGAATATGCTGCTCGAGGAGGTTTACAGTCAGCAACCTACCCTTGGGGAGGTCCCTATATTGTCAACGATCGCGGTTGTTTTTTAGCTAATTTCAAACCCAATCGAGGAGATTATGCCGCTGATATGGCGCTATACACGGTTGAGGCAGAGTCCTACGAACCTAATGATTATGGGTTGTACAATATGGCTGGAAACGTAGCAGAGTGGACAGAGTCTGCCTATGACAAAGGAGCTTACGAGTTTGTTTCTTCCATAAACCCCAATTTATCATCAGTATTGAACAATCGAAAGGTCGTTCGTGGTGGATCATGGAAAGATGTTGCTTATTTTTTAAGAGTATCTTCCCGTGATTTGGAATACGCAGATTCTTCAAGAAGTTATATAGGATTCAGAACGGTTCAAGATTACTTGGGTAGTGATGAAAATCAAATAAACAATTAGATAATTTAAATTATAGATAAATATGAGTGCAAAAAAATTTCCAATTCCAGAAAAATATATTGAATTGCTCTTTGGAGTAGGTGCGTCAGTAGTAATTATTGGTGCCTTAATGAAAATTACTCATTTTAATTCTGAATTTATTTCAGGAAATGCCATGCTAACGATTGGTTTGATAACAGAAGCAATTATTTTCCTAGTTGCTGGGGTTCGAGGATATTTTCTAACCGCCGAAGCTTCAAGTCCAGCTCAAGAAGGTGGATCAATTGCCAACATTGCTTTGGAAACAGAAGCACTCAAAGCCGCCTTCGTAGAAACTACAGCGGGCTTGAATGACTTAACATCCAATGTTAAAAAAGCTACTGATTCCACAGGAAACCTTAAAGCTACAGACCAGATTTCTCAAAACATTGAAGCTTACAATTCGGCTTTGGTAGAAGCCTCTTCCAAACTCCAGCAAGTTTCAGACCTTTACAAAGATGTACATAGCAGCTTTAAAGGCCAACCAGAAGCAAACAAAGCATTGGAGTCAAGTTCTCAGGATCTTCAGGCAGAACTTTCTAAAATGAAAGAAAGCGTTGAGGAATTGAACGCCAAATACGCAGCAGTTTTACAAGCAATGAACAAATAATTGTATGGCAGCAGGTAAACAAGATTCGCGTCAGAAAATGATCAACATGATGTACCTCGTGTTCATCGCCATGCTTGCTCTCAATATTGGGAAAGAGGTTTTGGCAACACTAGGGGTTTTGAATGTTGATCTAGAAAAATCAGTAGTGGAGTTTTCGAGTTCAAATGATTTAAATTACAAAACATTTGAACAAAATAAATCGAATAATTATTATGCGGTTGCTTCTTCAATAACTCCCAAGTTAAAAGTAGTCGCAGATGATTATTTTGATTATTTAAAGTCTATCAAAGATTATTTAATTTCAAAAGGAAACAACTCCTATAAAGTTTCGAGAACCAATAAGGCTACTGGTGAAAAAGATACCATTGTAGACTATCAGATTATGGATAAATCACAGGATTTAGACGAACTGTTCTTTACTCCACAAGGATCTACCGAAAAAGGTGAGGAATTTACTTCTCGATATCAAGAATTTCCTATCGAAATTATCTCACTTCTTGATAGTCTTACTGCTTTAGACAACGCTAGAGATGAAAAAGACGAATATGTTGATTTCGATTTTTCTTCCATTCGTAAGCTTGTAAACACACGATTTAATTATACCGAAAATGTAACCAACAGAGATGGAGCAGAGCAGCCCTTTTTGGAATACCATTATAAGGGATTCCCAAAAATTGCTTCTTTGGCTAAGATTTCAAAAATGCAATCCGATATTCGTTATGTTGAAAATAAGATTTTGAACCTTGTACGCTCTAGCATCGCAGATCGTGAAGGAGGACTCAACACTTATCAAACGTTATTAGAGACTACCAAGTCGTCTTATTATACGGGAGAAAGAGTTGATGCTGCGGTTGTAATGGGTAAAAAAGATTCCAGTTTTGAAGCCGAAAGGGTAGAATTGACTGTAAACGGAAAACCGCTCTTAACATCTGAGTATAAATTGGAAAACGGAAAAGTAGTCTTAAACAAAAAGTTTTCTTCGCCCGGCATCTACAAATTGGAAGGAGAACTTAAGTTTTTGAAAAACAATCAACTACAGTCAGTTGCTGTAAATCAAGAATTTTCAGTTATCAACAGGCCCAATACGGCAGTGATTTCTGCGGTCAACAACAATGTGTTGTACAAAGTATTGCCCAACCCACTTTCAGTTTCTATTCCAGGAATTCCAAGCAACTCACTTCGAGTTTCATCGAATGTAGGAAGTGTTAGCAAAAAAGGAAATTTATTTGAAATTTCCATTCCTTTTGAGTCGAAAAGTAAAAAAGTAAAAATCAGTGTTTCAGGATCCCTAGACGGCAACACGATTAGCCCTCCAGCGATGGAGTTTTTGGTGAAATCACCACCACCTCCAGAAGCATCTCTAAAGGTAAATAATGACTTTTATACAGGTTCCAAAAAAGTTTCAAGAGCTTATTTAGGTCCTGGGACAGTTTCGGCTAAATTTCCTGAATGGTTCAATTATAACTTGGAGGTATTGGTTACCGGTTTTGATGTCAAGGTTGGAAATCTTCCCTCTAAGAAAGTTAAAGGAAACCGAATGAGTAATAATTCTAGAGTTTTGTCTGATATTAAAAACTCTTCTAAAGGAACCGCTGTTTCGATTACCAATATCAAAACAGTAACTAAGATTGGAGGCAAAAATTACAAGCTTCCAAACGAGGCCCGATCTTTTGTTTTATTTATAAATTAAAATAATGAATATTTCGAACAACGTAACATACACATCAAATTCATCAAGGGCAATCATTCCATTGTTTACTCTCGTTGTATTGTTTACAGGTCTTGTTGGTTTTTCGCAGTCGAATATTTTAAATGCCAAAGACCCATCAGAGATTGGTAAAAAAACACCCGAGCAAATCGAAAACGACAACAATAAGTTTTTGAAGTATGGGTTTATTGATGACCGAGACATTCTTTGGAGTAAAATTGTTTATGAAAGAATTGATTTGTCGGAGCGAATTAATTTTCCACTTTTGTATCCTACCAATGATGCATTATACAAAGACGAAAGAAAGTCTCTCTGGAGAATTATCAAAGAAGCAATCATCAACGATTCTATTGCGAGCGTTTATGACCCGAGCAATGACAATTTTACTACCAAAATTAGTATCGATTCAGTAAAGAACCAGATTAGTAGTAAAGAAGTTGTCAATGGACAAGTTGCAGTCAAACAACTGGAATCTGCAGATATTCGATCCTACGACATTAAGGGTATTTGGTATTTTGATAAGCGAATGGGCGAAATGAAATACCGTTTGTTAGGAATTCGACCTGTAGGTAAAGATATCAATGCTTCTGTTGATCCTGATTTGTCTGATGAAGAACGGGAATTAAACGAAGAAAATATTGCAAACACGCCTCTTTTTTGGTTGTGGTATCCCGATATTCGCCCCCTTCTCCACAGAGAAAAGGTATTTAATGAACGAAATAATGCTTTGAGAATTACCTTTGATCAACTGTTGATTGCTCGTCGTTTTAATTCTTATATATACAAAGTCGATAATGTTCACGAGGATCGAACTATTAGTACCTATTTGCCTAAAGATCCTTTTCTTCAAATGATGGAGTCCAATCGAATTAAGGAAGAAATTCGCAATTTCGAGCAAGACATGTGGAATTATTAACTCCACAGCATTATTTCCTTTAAAACTCACAAATGAAACACTATGACTACCTTGTAGTAGGATTGGGTTTGGCAGGTGTGGCTTTTTGTGAACAACTTCAAAAATCCCATCGTTCTTTTGTGGTTTTTGAGGACAGCTCTCAGCAGTCTTCAAAGGTTGCAGCTGGACTCTATAACCCCACTGTTTTGAAGCGATTTACAGCAGCCTGGAGAGGTCCAGAATTGATGACCAAATCCATCCCAATGTACAGGGAAATAGAAGACAAACTTCAAATTCAAATCGATTCCCAGTTGTCTATTTGGAGAAAACTCAATAACGTGTCCGATCAAAACAATTGGTTGGTGGCTTCTGATCAGCCAGGCTTAGAGTCGTTTTTAGAATCGGCCATTGTTCAAAGTTCCAACACAAGCGTCAATGCTCCTTTTGGTTTTGGAGTTGTTAATCAGACAGGAACTATTGATACACATCAACTGGTTTCGGCTTATGCTCATGATTTAAAAAACAAGGGTCTTCTTATGGAAACCTCCATTGTTTATGAAGATATTGTTCAAGAAGAAGTTTGCATAAAATACCAATCGATTCGGTGCAAACAAATTGTTTTTTGCGAAGGCTACGGTGTAAAGAAAAATCCTTTCTTTAAGTATTTACCGCTCAAAGGCAACAAAGGGGAGTTGTTGGTCATAGAAGCTCCTAACCTAAATGTCGATGTGATTCTTAAAGCGGGTGTTTTTGTAATTCCGCTTGGTAATGATTGTTATAAAGTGGGTGCGACCTACAACCCAGTGGATAAAGACAGTATTCCGTCTGCCAAAGCAAAAGAGGATTTGCTAGATAAGCTTCAAAAATTAATTAGAACAGACTTTAAGGTTGTTTCACATGTTGCTGGAGTTCGTCCTACGGTTGTGGATCGAAAGCCCTTAGTAGGACAGCATCCAAAACATGAAAGACTTTTTATTCTTAATGGTTTGGGAAGTAGAGGAGTGCTTATTGCGCCTTTTGTAGCTCAATCGTTATTTGAAAATATCGAAAACCAAACGGCATTGGCTCCTGAAATTGATATTCATCGGTTTTTGGATGCTGCGTTGCTGTCGTAACTCACAAAAAAATTGATCCAAATATTTCTTGAAATCCTTAAAATAATGGGTAGCATTACGAAAAGAGTCCCTGAAATCCAGTAGAAAGAGGTAATTAGGCGAGTTTTAAAAATCAAAACAGACACCACAAAAACGGCTACGGCAATAGCAACTCCAACAGCATAACTCACATACATAGCCCCAAAGAAGAACGAAGGCTCCATTTTGTATTTCAGACCACAATCGTTGCATTTTTCGTTCATCTTAAGAGTGTCAGAAACAACAAATGGGTTGGAAAACCTATACATTTTTTGCTGATGGCATCTGGGACAAAGCCCGTTTAAAATACTGTATATTTTATCTCCTTTACTTATCACACAAAATCATTTTAAAATATATACTTTTGCCAAAAGTACGTGTTGAAGATTAACGAACCTAATCAGACTTTAGAATTATGCTCAATGTTCACGAATTGTCACTTTCATTTGGAGGAACCTATTTGTTTCGAAATATTTCGTTTCGAATAGGAGCTGGTGATAGAGTCGGACTTATTGGAAAAAACGGAGCAGGAAAATCTACGCTCCTTAAGGTAATTTCAGAAGACAGTGGTCAAATAGCCACCGAAAAAGATATAAAAATTGGTTTTTTACGACAAGATATTGATTTTGAAAAGGGCAGAACGGTCAGAGAAGAAGCCTACACTGCTTTCGAAGAACTTTTAGCATTGGAAAAAGAAATTGAAGAAATCAACAATCAATTGGCGACACGAACAGATTATGAAAGCCAATCGTACCACGATTTAATGGTTTCAGTTTCTGAAACATCAGAGCGCTTTGAAATGTTGGGAGGATATCAGTATCCTGGAGAAACAGAAAAGATTTTATTAGGATTGGGATTTCAACCCGCCGATTTTGATCAACCTACCGATACCTTTTCTGGAGGGTGGCGCATGCGTATTGAATTAGCCAAACTCTTGCTACAACACAACGATTTGCTGCTTTTGGATGAGCCTACCAACCATTTGGATATTGAATCGATCATTTGGCTGGAAAATTTTCTGAAAAATTACAAAGGTGCCTTAATGATGGTCTCTCATGACAAGATGTTTTTAAATCAGGTTACCAACAGAACCATTGAAATTACAGCTCAGCGAATTTATGACTTTAACAAATCATATACCCAATATTTACTTCTTCGAAAAGAAATTATCACCCAACAACTTTCCGCTCAAAAAAACCAGGAAAAAGAGATTGCCCAAACCGAAAGACTGATTGAGCGATTTCGTGCGAAGGCTTCCAAAGCATCTATGGCGCAGTCGCTGATAAAGAAGCTCGATAAAATAGACCGTATTGAGGTTGACAGCGAAGAGACTGAAACTATGAAAATCACCTTTCCAGTATCGATTCAGCCTGGTAAAGTTGTCGTCGAAACCAAGAACCTTTCCAAGAGTTATGGCGATAAAAAGGTGTTGCATGAAGTCAATATTCAAATTGTAAGAGGTCAAAAAATTTCGTTTGTAGGTCAAAATGGTCAGGGTAAATCTACTCTTGCAAAAATTATGGTAAACGAAATTGATTACCAAGGAGAATGTCAGTTGGGACACAACGTCCAAATTGGATATTTTGCACAAAATCAAGCAGAGTACTTGGAGGGTGAAAAAACAGTTCTTGATACAATGATAGACGCCGCTAATGAAACCAATCGAAGAAGGGTTCGGGATATTTTAGGTTCTTTCTTGTTTCGAGGCGATGATGTTGATAAAAAAGTTAAAGTGCTATCGGGTGGAGAGCGTAATCGGTTGGCATTGAGCAAATTGTTGCTTCAACCCTTCAATGTGTTGGTGATGGATGAACCTACCAACCACTTGGATATTCAATCCAAAAATGTACTAAAAGCTGCCCTTCAGAATTTTGATGGGACTTTAATTTTGGTTTCTCACGATCGTGATTTTCTAGATGGTTTATCCGAAAAAGTGTATGAGTTTAGAAACCATAAGCTAAAAGAATATTTAGGAGACATTAATTATTATTTGGAACAACGCAGTTTGGACTCATTAAGAGAAGCTGAAAAAAAAGACCCCAAAGAAAAAATTCATAAGTCCACCAGTGGACTTAAAAACGAACTTCAAAAAAAGAAGCGATCGATTCAAAATAAAATAAGCAATACCGAATCTAAAATCAATGCTATTGAAAAACAACTCGCCCAATGGGATGTTGCTTTGGCCGAAAATTATGACGAAACAGTTTCTGACGCCACATTTTTTGACAACTATCAATCCAAAAAGGAAGAGTTGAAAGTCTCCATGCAGCGTTGGGAAAAATTACAGGAAGAATTGGATCAACAATCCTGAAAATCAATGGAAGAACATTTTTTTCAATGCCCGTACTGTTGGGAGGAAATATCAATGCTTTTGGACCCATCTGTGGGCTCTCAGACCTATATCGAGGACTGTGAAGTCTGCTGCAATCCTATTGAAGTAACAACAATATTTGACCAATATTCGATGATTAGTTTTCAGGCTATTTCTATTGAGCAAAACTAGTAGTTATATTCTTTTATCTTTGCAATTAATAAGAATCAACAGTTATGAATTTACAAGCATTTTTAGACGGCATTTATTTTGAGAATACAGCAAAAAGCTATTTGTTGTTTTTAGGAACCCTTCTCTTAGGATTTCTTTTTAAACGAATTATTTCCAAATATCTTAGCCACTTGTTGTATCGTCTTTTTGGCAAAAAAGAACAAGCTGTTGGAGTTGAAAAATTTGACAGCCTAATGATGAAGCCTTTGGGGTTTTTCATTATGTTGGGAATACTGTACTTGGCGACTACCTATCTACAAATACCTTCAGCTTGGAATTTGGCTCCCGCCGACGAGTTTGGTATTCTTATGGTAGTATCCAGAGTATTTTCTGTTTGTTGGATATTTTCAATATTTTGGATCGTCTTGCGTTTCATTGATTATGTTGGGTTGATTTTAAAGCATAGAGCGTTACAAACAGATAATAAAATGGACGATCAGTTGATTCCGTTTGCTATTGATTTGCTAAAAGTAATCCTTATTGTTTTGATTGTTTTAACAGTTTTAAGTAGTGTTTTTGAAGTCAATGTAACGGCAATGGCAGCAGGTCTAGGAATAGGAGGAATAGCCATTGCAATGGCTTCAAAGGAAAGCTTGGAAAATTTATTAGGTTCGTTTACTATTTTTTTCGACCGACCATTTACAGTTGGAGATGCTATTACTGCCGGAAGTGTTACGGGTGTGGTTGAAAAGGTAGGATTTCGAAGCACGCGTGTTCGAACTTTTGATAAAAGTATTGTTACTGTTCCCAATAAAAATATGGTCAATGCAGAGTTAGACAATTTGGGGGCAAGACCTGTGCGTCGTGTTCGGTTTTTTATTGGATTGACCTACGATTCTTCTATTGATCAAATCAAAAATATAGTGTCTGATATTCAAAAAATGATTGACGAACATCCTGATACCAACCAAGACGGTCGCGTTCGCTTTCAAGAATTTGCTAGCAGCTCCTTGGATATTTTAGTGATGTATTTTGTAGCCAGCCCTAGTTGGGACGATCTTATTAATGTTCGCCAAGATGTTAATTATAAGATCATGGAAATTGTAAGCAAGCACAAGGCATCTTTTGCTTTCCCATCGACCTCTATTTATGTTGAAAAGGATGCATCAAAATCTACTTCTTAGTTTTGCGTTTTTTGAACACATACCGAGCTTTTTTTATAGCCGTACTTTTTTTTAGCGGAGTATTTTTGAGTTTTTCAGTATTATCGATTGACCCACCTGCACAATACATTCAAGTGCTAGGAATCGCGCAAGACGGAGGATACCCACACATTGGTTGTCAAAAAACATGCTGCCAATTGTATTACCAAGGCAAGCAACCCAAAAAGTATGTGACAAGTTTGGGGATAGTAGATCGAATAAATAACACAAAATATTTGATCGAAGCCACTCCTGATATCACAGATCAAATCCGTATGCTGAATCAGGGTTCAGAATCAAGCAGTGTTGACGGTATTTTTTTAACACATGCGCATATAGGACACTATACAGGTTTAATGTATTTGGGCAGAGAAGCTTTGGGAGCCAAAAACACTCCTGTTTACGCCATGCCCAAAATGGCGCAATACTTACGATCAAACGGTCCTTGGAGTCAATTGGTGGCTCTCCAAAACATTCAACTCAATTCCATGCAAAATCGAGTTCCCGTAGCTGTTAACAGCCAATTGCAACTCACGCCATTTTTAGTTCCTCATAGAGATGAATTTTCAGAAACAGTGGGCTACTTTATAGAAGGTAAAAACAAAAAAGCCTTGTTTATTCCCGATATTGACAAGTGGCATTTGTGGGAAAAAGATATCGTTGAAGAAGTAAAGAAAGTGGATTATGCCTTTATTGATGCCACCTTTTACAGCGAAGGAGAAATACCAAGACCCATGAGCGAGGTTCCACATCCGTTCATAGAAGAAACTCTTGAGTTGTTTAGAAACGAATCAGAAACAACCCGTTCTAAAATTATTTTTATTCACTTGAATCATTCCAATCCAGCGTTGTTAGACAATCATCCTTCCAAAAAAAGGTTAGAAACGATGGGCTATCAAGTGGCTCAACAAGGAGCTATTTTTGAATTATAACGATCAGCTTTCTTGAAATTCGCCGCTAGAAGTTTCTGCTTCACGATGAATTTTTTTAATCAATCCTTGAAGCACTTTACCAGGGCCTATTTCTTTAAAATGTGTAACTCCATCGGCAATCATTTGCTCAACGCTTTGCGTCCATTTGACGGGTGCTGTTAGTTGGTCAATTAAATTTTGTTGAATTTGACTAGCGTCTGAAACGGCAGTTGTAGTCACATTTTGATAAATTGGAAAATGAGGTGTGTTAAATTGTGTATTGTTGATGGCTTCAGCCAATTCTTTTTTAGCAGCATCCATAAGCGGAGAGTGAAATGCGCCGCCTACGGGTAACAACAAGGCTCTTCGAGCTCCTTTTTCTTTTAAAGTTTCGCATGCTTTCTCAACTGCTGGAACAGCTCCTGAAATAACCAGTTGCCCGGGGCAATTGTAATTAGCCGCCATGACAACACCTTCAGTATTTTTGCAGACTTCTTCAACAATTCCATTTTCCAACCCTAAAACGGCAGCCATAGTTCCTGGAGTATTTTCACAGGCTTTTTGCATCGCCAAAGCTCTTTTGGAAACCAATCGCAATCCATCTTCAAAAGTAAGTGTGCCGTTGGCTACTAAAGCTGAAAATTCACCCAAAGAATGTCCAGCAACACAATTTGGTTGTACGGTGTGATTCATCACGGCGTGAAGAATTACCGAATGTAAAAATATTGCAGGCTGTGTAACTCGAGTCTTTTTTAAGTCTTCAGAAGTGCCCTCAAACATGATGTCTGTTATAGAAAACCCTAAAATAGCGTTGGCGGTTTCAAAAAGTTTTTTTGCCTGAGACGATTGTTGGTACAAGTCGTGTCCCATTCCAATAAACTGAGCTCCCTGTCCCGGGAAAACAAATGCATTCATAAAATATGTTTAACTAGTTATTTTTTTCGTATTGAATAAAGGTAAAGTCATAGTCATGGCTTGCATCCTTGAAATGATCTTCCTTAAAAGTTTCTTTCCAAACCGATTCGTCAATGGATGGAAAAAAGGTGTCCGCTTCAAAATCGGCATGAACCCGAGTGAGTTCAATTCGGTGTGCAATATTTAATGCTTGCGTGTATATTTCACCACCCCCGATGATAAAAGGTTGTTCATCGTCTTTAGCAATTTCCAAGGCCTCGTCTAGCGAATGAACGATTACGGCTCCTTCGGGTTGGTAACCTTTTTGTCTAGTAATTACGACATTGACTCTGCTAGGAAGGGCTTTGGGCATGGATTCAAAGGTTTTTCGCCCCATAATAACATGGTGTCCTTTGGTCAACCTTTTGAATCTTTTCAAATCATTGGATAAATGCCAAATCAGATTGTTGTCTTTTCCCAATGCATTATTCGTTGCCGCAGCAGCAATAATTGTAATGCATTGTTTTGGTTGGATTTGTTCGTTTTGGAATTGGGAATCTGCAATGAGTTGCGCTTCTTTATCCAAGGCTCGTTTTATTTTTTCGATTTTGACTTGTTGGAGTGCAGTGAGTCTTTTTAGTTGTTCTTTTTCCCATTCTTTTCCCATAAAACGTTTGGTTATAAAGACTTGAAAAGTGTGAAAGAGTAATAGTAAACTCCAAACAACAATTATTGAAACAAACCAAGGGTAGTCCAAAATAAGAATGTCTTCACGAACACCCACGACCACATTAACAAACCACAAAATTATAGAAGCGAACACCCAAAAAACAAAATGATTATAAAGGCGTTTTTTTTGTCGAATGCGTTGTTGAGCATTTTCTACAAGCGCTATTTGCTCGTCGTCGATTTGAGATAGTTGCTTTTTTTTAAAAAACATATTCGGGCTTATAAATATCGATACAAAGATACTATTTAATTTACTTCAAATTACCAAGCTTGGTAATTGGAGTTGCTTGTGGAATTGACCTAGTAATACCAAATAGATAGTACTAAAAAAAGATTTTTAGTGAATAATAATTTACAAGTTCCTAGAAAAAATCAAAAATCAAACCGCTACCGCTCCTTTGATATGGGGGTGTGGGTCGTAGTCGATGAGTTCAAAATCCGAAAATGTAAAATCAAACAAAGAAGTGACGTTTGGATTGATTTTTATTGATGGAAGCGTTTTGGGTTCTCTGGAAAGTTGAAGATTCACCTGCTCAATATGATTGCTATAAATATGAGCATCTCCAAAAGTATGAATAAATTCGCCTGCTTCGTAACCGCATACTTGCGCCATCATCATCGTAAATAGGGCGTAGGAGGCAATGTTGAAAGGAACCCCTAAAAATATATCAGCACTTCTTTGATAGAGTTGACATGAAAGTTTTCCGTTGGCTACATAAAACTGAAAAAAAGCATGACATGGGGGAAGCGCTGCTTTTCCTTGACTTACATTTTCAGAAAAAGAAACAGAAGTATCTGGAAGCACACTCGGATTCCATGCCGATACTAACATCCGCCGACTGTCTGGATTGGTTTTTAGCGTTTCGATAATCTCTTTTATTTGATCAATTTCTTCGCTGTTCCAATTTCGCCATTGATGACCGTAAACGGGACCCAAATCGCCGTTTTCGTCTGCCCATTCGTTCCATATTCGCACACCATTTTCTGTTAAATATTGGATGTTGGTATCTCCCTTTATAAACCACAGAAGCTCATGGATGATAGATTTTAAATGAAGTTTTTTGGTAGTCACCATTGGAAACCCTTTTTGCAAATCAAAACGCATTTGATACCCAAAAACACTTTTTGTTCCTGTTCCTGTTCGGTCTGATTTTTCAACTCCATGCTCTAAAACATGGTTTACCATGTCCAAATATTGCTTCATAAACGTTGTATAATTGATTTACTAAAATAAAGAAATCTATGGTATAGGTTGAATTCTTTGGAACTATTTTTCAATACTTTATTAACGAAATTTAACCGATGATCATTCCAGCAATAACGGCTGACATTATGGAGGCTAATGTTCCACCAACTAGTGCGCGCATACCAAATTCTGATAGTAATTTTCGTTGTCCTGGAGCTAGTGAGCCAATTCCTCCAATTTGGATTCCAATGGAAGCAAAATTTGCAAATCCACAAAGCATGTATGTAGCCATAATAATCGACTTTTCGTAAGTGAAATGGATCGCGTTTGCGGGATTTTTTAGCTCAGCCAATTGAATATATCCGATAAATTCACTTGCTGCTAGTTTAACTCCAAGCAACTGACCCATGGGTAAAAGATCTACCGATGGAACTCCCATAAGCCACATTAATGGAGCAAAAATAGTTCCTAAAATGGCTTCCAAAGACAAGTTCTCATAGGGCGAGTTTTCAGCAATCCAAGCATTGAGTGTTGAGACTTCTCCGATCCAATCAAATATCCCATTAAGCATGGCTATAAGTGCTACAAAAACAAGCAGCATAGCTCCAATGTTTGCAGCGAGCTTGATTCCTTCAGAAGTACCATTTGCGATGGCATCCAATACGTTCGATCCTATTTTGTCTATTGAAACGGTAACATTTGTGTTTATTTTTTCGCTTTGTGGATATAAAATTTTTGAAATAACGATGGCACCAGGTGCTGCCATAACGGAAGCAGCTAGTAAATGTTTTGCAAATTGTAATCGTAAAACGGGATCATCACCGCCCAAAAACCCTATATAAGCAGCTAATACGCCACCAGCTACAGTGGCCATTCCGCCAATCATTACCAATAATATTTCGGAACGGTTCATTTTTTCTAAATAGGCCTTAATCATCAAAGGGGCTTCTGTTTGGCCTAAAAATATATTCCCAATAACAGATAAGCTTTCAGCTCCTGAAATATTCAATATACGTGTCATGAATTGCGCTAAGACTTTTACTATAAACTGAATAATTCCAAGATAGAAAAAAAGCGAAGTTAATGCCGAAAAGAAAATAATAGTGGGTAATATTTGAAACACAAAAATAAACCCATAGGTTTCACTATTCATTAGATCGCCAAACAAGAAAGTGCTCCCTGCGTTGGTAAAGTCTAAAATACTTATAAAAATATTTCCAACCCATTCAAAAGCTTTTTGAATAAAAGACACACGAAGAATACCAAAGGCTAACAAAAGTTGGACTCCCAATCCAATCCCAACCGTTTTCCAAGAAATAGCCCTTCTGTTGGAGCTAAACAAAAATGCTAGCACGATCACAAAAACCATTCCAATTCCTCCTCGAATTAACCCCTCTACTGTAAACCCGACACTTGGAATTATACTATCGGTTTGTTGAATTATTGCGCTTAAAATCATTCGTTATTTGCTGTTTCTTTTTGAAATTTCATCTCTTAGTTTGGCGGCAATTTCATAGTTTTCTTTTTTGATAGCTTCAGCTATTGATTTTTCCAATTCACTTATGGATAAATTCTCAAAATTTTTTGTGGGCGTATTCGTGTCTTGAGGGGTCTTGTTTGAGTTTTCACTAGGGTTTAGTTCTGCGGCTATTTTGGGGTCTAATACAATACCTGCTTTTTCCAATAAGCTTTCATAGGTGTATATGGGAGCATCAAATCGAAGGGCTAATGCAACAGCATCCGATGTTCGGGAATCAATAATTTCTTCAATTTTATCGCGCTCACAAATTATGCTAGAATAAAAAACACCCTCCACTAGCTTGTGAATGATTACCTTTTTTATAGTAATATCAAAATGACTGGCGAAAGATTTAAACAAGTCGTGAGTAAGAGGGCGAGGTGGACGGATTTCTTTTTCGAGTTCCGTTGCTATGGCTTGTGCTTCAAATCCTCCTATGACTATAGGAAGCTTTCGATTGCCTTTTACTTCATCCAAAATAAGGGAATAAGCCCCGTTTTGAGTTTGGCTGTATGAAATTCTGTTAATGGTAAGACGCAATAAGCTCATTACGAAATAATGTTTTTTAGCGAGTTATTTCAAACTTCTAAGGTAAAACAAAAAATCAAATTATGCGCTTTGTGCTTTGAAGGCTTTTAATTTTTCGATGAGTTTAGGAATTACTTCAAAGGCATCGCCGACAATACCATAATCAGCGGCTTTAAAAAAAGGGGCTTCAGGATCGTTGTTAATAACTACTTTAACTTTGGAGGCGTTGATACCTGCCAAATGTTGAATGGCTCCTGAAATCCCAATGGCAATGTATAAATTGGTTGCAACGGGTTTTCCGGTTTGCCCTACATGTTCACTGTGTGGTCTCCACCCTAGGTCAGAAACTGGTTTTGAACACGCAGTTGCCGCGCCCAATACATCTGCCAGTTCTTCGATGAGTCCCCAGTTTTCGGGGCCTTTTAGCCCACGACCACCAGAAACCACAACGTCTGCATCGGCTATTGTTGCTTTGCCAACTACTTTTTCTACGGAATCCACCTGAACAGAAGATGGTTTTAAGACAGGTTCAAAAGAGGTAGTAATAGCTTCTCCAACGTTTTTATGAACACCAAAAGAATTATTGGAAAGACCCAAGAGTTTAACGTCTGTTTGTAGGGTTGTGTCACAAAAAGCTTTGTTAGTAAATACAGTTCTTTTGACCGTAAAAGGGGATAAGCTTGAAGGCAAATCAGTAACATTGGAGGCGTATCCAGCATTGAGCTCAATGGCCAACAATGGAGCCATATACTTGCTGTCTGCACTGCTGCTTATTACTACTACTGAAGCACTCACTTCTTTGGCGGCTTGTGCTATGATATTGCTGTAAACACTTGCTTCAAAGTGTTTTAGATCAGCGTTTGTTACTTGTAAAACAGCATCAGCACCGCACTCTTTCAATGAATCCGTATCGGATACATTGATGGTCAGAGCGGTTACTTTGCAGTTCATTTTTTCGGCCAGTGCTTTTGCGTATGAAGTTCCTTCATGCCCCGTTTTTTTGATAGCTCCTTCGCTTGATTCGATATATACTAAGATAGACATATGGGTGTTTTTTTGTTACAATACATTGGCTTCGTTGTGAAGCAAATCAATCAATTCGTCAATATTTTCCGCATCAACAAGTTTTACAGCCTCTTTTTCAGCGGGCTTGTAAAATGTGTTAATTTTGGTGTCAGGTGCAGCTTCAAAAGCGGGCAACACTGAAAGGGGTTTTTTTCGAGCCTGCATGATTCCTCTCATATTAGGTATTCGAAGATCGCTTTCTTCTACAAGTCCCTTTTGACCTCCGATTACAAGTGGAAGCGGACATGATAAAGTTTCCTTACCGCCGTCAATTTCTCTCTCCGCAGTTGCTTTATTATTGTCAATGGTTAGGTGAGTACAATTGGTTACAAAATTTAGCCCTAAAATACCAGCAATCATTCCAGGAACCATTCCGCCATTATAATCGATGGATTCCCTACCTGCAATAATTAGGTCGTAGGGATTTTCTTGAACGTAAGCAGCAATTTGTTTGGCAACAAAAATACCGTCTAAAGGTTCCGCATCAATTCGCACTGCGCTGTCAGCTCCAATGGCGAGGCACTTCCGAAGTGTTGATTCTGTTTGGGCTAAACCTACATTTATTACGTCAATAGATGCTCCTTGTTTTTCTTTAAACCACATGGCTCTAGTAAGACCAAACTCATCATTGGGGTTAATAACATACTGAACACCTTGCTGATCGAACTGCGTATCGTTTTCGACAAAGTTGATTTTTGAAGTTGTGTCAGGAACATGACTAATACAGACTAAAATTTTCATTGTATAAATGTTTAAAAAACAAAGTTAATCAATATTCATTACATTTATTATGCATGCATAATATTTTTTTTCACTTTTTTCGTTGCAGTAGTGTATCATTTATCCCTATTTTTGCAGCAACAAAAAAAGAACGCCAAATTATGAGAACGGTACAATTTAGAGAAGCAATTTGTGAAGCCATGTCAGAAGAAATGCGACAAGACCCAAGCATTTATTTGATGGGTGAGGAAGTGGCAGAATACAACGGTGCTTACAAAGCTTCCAAAGGCATGTTAGATGAATTTGGCGAAAAGCGCGTTATTGACACTCCTATCTCTGAATTAGGATTTTCAGGAATTGGCGTAGGTTCTACGATGACTGGAAATCGTCCTATCATTGAATTTATGACCTTTAATTTTGCGTTAGTAGGTATCGATCAAATCATTAACAATGCTGCCAAGATCCGACAAATGTCGGGAGGACAGTTTCCTTGTCCGATTGTTTTTAGAGGTCCAACTGCTTCTGCGGGTCAATTAGGGGCAACCCATTCCCAAGCTTTTGAAAGTTGGTATGCCAATTGTCCGGGTTTAAAAGTAGTGGTGCCTTCCAATCCATACGATGCAAAAGGATTGCTCAAAGCAGCAATTCGTGATGATGACCCTGTCATTTTTATGGAGTCTGAACAAATGTATGGAGACAAAGGCGAGGTTCCAGAAGGAGAATATGTTCTTCCGATAGGTGTTGCCGAAGTAAAGCGGGTAGGGTCTGATGTAACGATTGTTTCGTTTGGAAAAATAGTAAAGGAAGCCTTCAAGGCGGCCGATGCTCTAGAAAAAGAAGGTATTTCCTGTGAAATTATAGATCTGAGAACCATTCGTCCCCTTGATGTCAACACCATTTTCGAGTCGGTCAAAAAAACCAATCGTTTGGTTATTTTAGAAGAATCATGGCCTTTCGGAAATATTTCTACTGAAATAACGTATCAAGTACAGAATCAAATTTTCGATTATTTAGATGCTCCCATCCAAAAAATCAATACTGCCGACACTCCAGCTCCTTATTCTCCTGTATTATTGGAAGAGTGGTTGCCTAACAGCAACGATGTGATTAAGGCTGTTAAAAAAGTTTTGTAGAAAGATACTTTTTTATACCATACTATAATTTGCAAGTATCGTATTCAAAATTTTTTCAAAAGCATAGGGTATTTTATCAATCTCCTGATTTATTGCCTGCCTATTTTTTTTCAATAGACACATTCAAAAAACAGAAGCATAAATTAAACAGAATACTGCGATTTTAGTATATTTTTTTTATACTTTTGCAATCGCAAATTATTAAATAAAAAAAATGGAATCAATGATGATTTATATGCCAATAGCAATGGCATTACTAGGTTTAGCTTACATGCTTTTCAAACAATCTTGGGTAATGAAGCAAGATGCTGGAGATGGGAAAATGAAAGAAATTTCAGACCATATTTACGAAGGAGCACAAGCTTTTTTGAAGGCAGAATATCGATTGCTAACCATTTTTGTGGTTGTAGTTAGTGCTTTACTGGCTGTTGTTGCTAGTGTAGTCGAAACAACAAGTTATTTGATTGTCATTGCATTTGCATTTGGTGCCGCGTTTTCTGCTTTTGCAGGAAACATTGGTATGAAAATAGCAACAAAAACAAACGTTCGAACTACGCAAGCTGCTAGAACGAGCTTGCCCAAAGCGCTCAAAATCTCTTTTGGAGGTGGAACCGTTATGGGATTGGGTGTTGCAGGTTTAGCAGTTTTGGGCCTAACCGCATTCTTTATTATTTTTTATCACATTTTTATGGGCGGTGTTTGGACCAATACTCTAGACATGACCATAGTGCTAGAAACTCTAGCCGGTTTTTCTTTGGGTGCAGAGTCCATTGCTTTGTTTGCTCGTGTTGGGGGTGGTATTTATACCAAAGCCGCTGATGTGGGAGCCGATTTGGTTGGTAAAGTAGAAGCAGGTATTCCAGAAGACGATCCCCGAAATCCAGCTACTATTGCTGATAATGTGGGTGATAATGTTGGAGATGTTGCAGGAATGGGTGCTGATTTGTTCGGTTCCTATGTAGCTACTGTATTGGCAGCCATGGTTCTTGGTAATTATGTAATTGAAGATATGGGAGGAAACATTTCAGATGCCTTCGGAGGAATAGGACCTATTTTGTTACCAATGGCTATTGCTGGGGCAGGGATTATTATTTCTGCTATTGGAACAACTTTAGTAAAAATTAAAAACAACGATGCCAAGGAAGACCAAGTAATGGGAGCCTTGAACGTTGGAAACTGGACATCTATTATTTTGGTTGCCTTAACATGTTTGGGTCTTTGTAACTGGATGTTGCCAGAAACCATGAAAATGGAGTTCTTTGGAGAAGGATTGATTGAAATTTCTGCCATGCGTGTATTTTATGCCACCTTGGTAGGTTTGGTAGTTGGAGCAGTCATTTCATCAGTAACAGAATATTATACGGGATTGGGAAAAACGCCCACCCTTAAAATTGTACAACAATCCAGTACTGGAGCAGGAACCAATATCATTGCTGGTTTGGCAACTGGGATGATTTCAACGTTTTCATCGGTGTTGTTATTTGCTGCTGCTATTTGGGCTTCGTATGCCTTTGCTGGATTTTACGGTGTAGCGCTTTCAGCTTCAGCGATGATGGCCACTACTGCAATGCAGTTGGCTATTGACGCTTTCGGACCTATTTCCGACAACGCAGGAGGGATTGCCGAAATGAGCGAACAAGAACCTATCGTTCGTGAGCGAACGGATATTTTGGATTCTGTTGGAAACACCACAGCAGCCACAGGAAAAGGATTTGCAATTGCTTCTGCAGCTTTAACTTCATTGGCATTGTTTGCTGCTTACGTTACTTTTACAGGAATCGATGGGATTAATATTTTCAAAGCTCCTGTTTTGGCGATGTTGTTTGTTGGTGGAATGGTACCTGTTGTATTCTCTGCTTTGGCAATGAATGCTGTTGGGAAAGCCGCTATGGAAATGGTTCACGAAGTTCGTCGTCAGTTCAAAGACATTCCTGGAATTATGGAAGGAACGGGAAAACCCGAATATGATAAATGCGTTGCGATTTCTACGCAAGCCTCACTCAAAGAAATGGTAATGCCAGGATTGCTTACTATTGGATTTCCGTTAATCATTGCTTTTGTACCCATGGCATTTGGTATGGAAAATATTGCCATTGCTGAAATGCTAGGAGGTTATATGGCTGGAGTTACTGTTAGTGGTGTTTTGTGGGCTATCTTCCAAAACAATGCAGGTGGTGCTTGGGACAACGCCAAAAAATCGTTTGAAGCCGGTGTTGAAATCAACGGTGAAATGACATACAAAGGTTCTGATGCGCACAAGGCAGCCGTTACTGGAGATACTGTTGGTGATCCATTTAAAGACACTTCAGGCCCTTCCATGAACATCCTTATCAAACTTACTTGTTTGATTGGTCTTGTGATTGCGCCTATTTTAGGAGGACATGCAGATCATGATACTGTCTCGCACTCCGAAGTATCTAAAGAAATAAGAGTGGAAGTTTCAGCGATTGCTGACGATCAGGAAAATGTAGAGGCTACTGTAGTTGCCATTACTAAAGAAAATGGTGAAGTTGTTACTACAACACAAACTATTGAAGGCTCTGAAAAGGAGGTTCAAGACAAAATTGATGCTATTACATCGGAGTTGTAAAACCTCCATATACAAAAAAAAAGCCGCATTTCTGCGGCTTTTTTGTTTTAAATCAAATGTTGTATTTATCGCTAGAACTATAGCGGTGATGCTAAAATATTTATTTTAAGATAAAGTGTAATTCCCAATTGTTCTGAAGCGGAACCTGAAGCAGGAATACTGTGGCTTCCTTTTACAGAAACTGATAATTTTTTGCTATTCAAAAGTTCACTAGAAGCAGCGTTTAGCTTCCCACTATCAAGAGTAGTTTTCTTAGCGTTATTGACATCTTCTATCAAGTTGTGCTCAAACGGACCAAACGCGTCGTCGCCTAGGGTAAACGTAATACTGCCTGTGGTTTGAGTTGTACTGCTAAAACTGGTTAAAACGTAATATGCCTCGATTATTTCAACGTTTTTGACTTTGTCTAAATAATCGTTTATTTCCGTATTGTCTGACAAATTGTAGGTTATAGTTTCATCTATAGATTGTCCCGGACTTAGGGACACCGTAAAGTCTATTACGTCTGAACCATCAACTTTGACGGTGGTGGCTTCCTCAATTTTATCACAAGAAATAAGTGTTGTAAATAACGCAATAGCTACTAAAAGGGGTTTCATGGTTTTTTTCATGAGTTAGGTTTTTGAGATTAATATAAATATAGAATAAAGTGTTTTTCTCTTGGCATTGTTTTGAGTAACTAACAAGCAACCGAACAAAATAGTAACAAAAACTGATGGGAAATCATAAGTTAGGGGTGGTTGGTTAGGTTTCATGCCTGCATATATAAGATGTGGGTTTTCTTGTAATCCAAAGGTAATACCTTTTTTTTAAACTAAAATCTTAATTTTCTGAACCTTATTTTTGTAAGGGTTTGCACTTCGATAAGCGTGTATGCTAATCGTTAAAAAAGTCCGTTCAATTGCCCGTCGATTTGTTCTACAATAACCCCCAAGTCTTCTGGGTTGTCCACAAAGTTTAAATCATTGACGTCAATAATGAGTAGTTTTCCTTTGCTGTATTGTTGAATCCAGGCTTCGTATCGCTCGTTCAAGCGGCTAAGGTAATCAATGCTTATGGAGTTTTCATATTCCCGTCCTCTTTTGTGAATTTGTTCCACCAAATTGGGAATACTGCTGCGCAAATATATTAGTAAATCGGGCCCTTTTACCAACGATTCCATCAATTCAAAAAGAGAGCTGTAATTCTGAAAATCCCGGTGGGTCATCAATCCCATTGCATGAAGATTGGGCGCAAAAATATGCGCATCTTCATAAATGGTTCGATCTTGTATGACATGTTTTTTGGTATTGTGAATTTCCAAAATTTGACGAAATCGACTGTTTAAAAAATAGACCTGCAAATTGAATGACCAGCGTTCCATTTGACCGTAAAAATCGTCTAGGTAAGGATTTTCGACCACATCTTCGTAATGGGCTTCAAATTTATAGTGTTTTGATAAAAGTTTGGTCAGTGTTGTTTTTCCAGCTCCAATATTCCCGGCAATGGCTATATGCATTCTTCTTAGTTTGGTAGTTTTGTTTTAATCACTTGATTTCCCTCGTAAATATAAAAATAATTGCCTGATGGAAATAATCGTTGGGGTAAATATTTTTTAAAATCCAATAAACGAAGCTCCTTGTCTTTCTTATAAGTGAAGGAATACCAGCCCTTATCATTTTCTACCAAAAGCACTTTTCCGTCAAAAGCAAGCAAATGTTTTCCTTGAAATGGTATTTTTTGGAGCAGACTTCCATAGGTGTTAAACAGAAACAATGCCGAAGATGTTTGCACCCAACAAAATTCTTGTGATGAAGAAAAGCCAACAACGGGCTCTGTAAAAGGAGTATATAATGGAATGCTTTTTTGGGTTTGAATGGTGTAAAGCTCCAACTGGTTACTACCAGAGTTGATACGCCACAAACGATCTGATGAAGCGTTCCCTATGTGGCTCACATAAGCATCGGTAAAGATGGTTTTTTGAATCGGATTGAGGGTGTTGTCAAGCTGAACAGTAGTTTGAAAATCTTGATAAAAAACCCATGTTTTTAAGGGATTTGAAACATCTATTTGAGAAATCTTCCCCAACAACACATTGTGGTAGCGGTACGAACCTTTAATTAGCGATTCGTTTTTCAATTCAAAAATTTCTCCCAAAGAATTGATAGCTACTACGTTGCTGGACGTAAATACTGTTTCATTGTTGTCAAAAGAGGTTTGAGCAACACCGAAAACGGTTACGAAAATCATTAAAAAGGAGCGAATCAACATGCATTAAAAATACAATAAAATGTAAAACTATTTTTTAGTTTTATTATTAAACCAAATTAGTAAAACAAAGTCTAATTTGATCAAAACATTTTGGACGTGAATTTTACGTATTCTTTTATTCTATTGCCGCTATTTTTTGTCAGTCAATTGTATGGTCAAGGTGTTCAAGGGAAAGCTTTTTACGCTTCTAAGACATCTGTTGAAATCAATTTAGATAATCGTAATATTCCTCAACAACGCAAAGAAATAATTAAACAGCGAATGAAGTCATCACTTGAAAAAGAATTTGAATTGACCTTTGATTCCACCTCTTCGCTATACAAAGAGCTAGAGCGATTAGATACTCCTAGATCAAAGGGTTTTAGGGGTAAGGCGTGTTTTTATAGAGGGGATAGTTCTGGATTGTTGTTTAAAGATTTAGCAAAACAAACTTACACTCGAAAAAGAGAATTGTTTGGGAAATTATTTTTAATTCAAGATTCTTTGTACAAAAGAAACTGGCAATTGGGCGCCGAATCAAAGAAAATAGGTCAATATACTTGTTACAAAGCAACTTACACCCGTAAGGTCAAAAATCGTTCGACAAGTTGGATGCGGAGCGATCAAAACGAAAAATTTAATGAAAGCGTTTCCCTACGATCAGTAATTGTCACAGCATGGTATACGATGGATATTCCTGTGTCTTCGGGTCCCAATTTGTATGGAGGACTTCCCGGTTTGATTCTCGAAATAAGTGACGACAACACTACTATTTTATGTACCAAAGTTGTTTTAAATCCCAAAG
>ERZ1048068.492-NODE-492-length-36200-cov-5.872541_pt1 | contig 36200 bp, 28 predicted proteins | sample MGYA00383098_ERZ1048068 | MGnify/ENA primary metagenome ERZ1048068 (study PRJEB29581, sample SAMEA5548368) | metagenome | biome: marine; feature: coastal; material: water | depth 1 m | study: Short-term variability in the microbial, nano- and picoplankton dynamics... | reverse complement strand
TATTTCGGCTAAAATTTGAAGAGTTGTTTTTCTTACAATTGGAATTACTGCACAGAAAGCAAATTAGTTTCGAAAAAGGAAGTGGTTTTGTTTTCCCAAAATTGAGCAAGGTTTTCAATACCTTTTATGCGGATCATTTACCTTTCGATTTAACTGATGCACAGAAACGTGTTATCAAAGAAATTCGAAAAGATGTTACCTCAGGGAAACACATGAACCGTTTGCTTCAAGGAGATGTGGGAAGTGGAAAGACTTTTGTAGCATTGTTAGCAGCGCTCATGGCTATCGATAATGATTTTCAAGCTGCTATTATTGCACCAACTGAAATTTTAGCGACGCAGCATTACGAAGGGATTTCTGAAATGTTGGCGCCACTTGGAGTCAAAGTTGGAATGTTAAAAGGGTCTGTCCGCAAGAAACAACGAGAGGTTTTACACGAACAACTTCGTTCGGGTGAAATGCATTTGTTAATCGGCACGCATGCTTTGTTAGAAAATGAAGTTCGTTTTCAGAATTTGGGATTGGTGGTAATTGATGAACAGCATAGATTTGGTGTGGCACAAAGGGCAAAAATGTGGCGCAAGAATGTTGTTCCACCGCATGTGTTAATTATGACTGCGACTCCAATTCCGCGAACACTGGCTATGACATTTTACGGTGATTTAGATGTTTCCGTTATTGATGAATTGCCACCAGGTAGAAAGCCAATTACGACTTCGCATCGATATGAAACGAATCGTATAGCGGTTTTCAAATTCATGAAACAGGAAATTGCTTTGGGGCGTCAGATTTATATCGTTTATCCCTTGATTAAGGAATCAGAAACCTTAGACCTGAATAATTTGATGGATGGATTTGAGGCCATTTCTCGCTCATTTCCTTTGCCAGATTATAAAGTAAGTATCGTTCATGGTCAAATGAAGGCCGATGCGAAACAGTTTGAAATGGATCGATTTGTGAAAGGGGAGACGAATATTATGGTTGCTACGACGGTAATTGAGGTTGGCGTGAATGTTCCGAATGCCTCTGTTATGATTATTGAGAATGCTGAAAGGTTCGGTTTGTCGCAACTACATCAATTGCGCGGCAGAGTTGGGCGTGGAGCAGATAAGTCGTATTGTATCTTAATGTCATCGTATAAAATTTCAAAAGAAGCGAAAAAGCGAATTGAAACGATGGTACGCACCCAAGATGGATTTGAAATTGCTGAGGTGGATTTAGAAATTCGTGGTCCTGGTGATATAATGGGTACTCAGCAAAGTGGCGATTTGAATTTGAAGTTGGCAGATTTGGCGACAGATGGAGTTTTGATTGGTATTGCTCGAGATGCGGCTAGAGATTTATTGAGGAAGGATGAGAAGTTACAATGGGCTGAGAATGGTTTAACTCGGGAGAAATTGAATAGGATTTTGAGGAGCCGGCCGGATTGGGGGAAGATTTCATAAGATTCTTGCCATCAATTCTCAGAGACTAAAAACTTAGTCTTTTTGAATTCGAAAATTCGCGAATTTTAAAATTTTGCTTCATTTGATAAAATTGACTAACTTAATTAGAGGAAGAATATTTTATAACAAAACCAAAAGATTATGCCTGCTTTAAAAACGAAACAATACAACAACGAACTCATCATCAATTCTATTATTGGCAGAGCCTTGGCTCACCCAGCTAGACTTCGCATCATAGAACTGATTCATCATCAAGGTTACGTTAGGAACATCGACTTAATTGACGCGCTTCAGCTTTCAAAGTCTAGTATCTCAAATCATGTCAATAAACTAAAAGATGCCTCATTGATAGAAACTCATTTTATGCCGAATAGTTTTTACAACATTTCATTAAAACAAGGTGCAGAAGAAAGGTTGGTAGATTTTTTTAATCATTTGATTAAGAATTAAGTCATTTTATAAAGTAATAATTTAAAATCTCGCAAACTAAAAACTTAGTCTTTTCGAATATTGAAATTTTAAAAATTTCACATTTCTCCCCGGTTTTTTATAAATTTTCCTTTTATCAAATTCTTTCAATAGTTTTACGTTATAATTTTCTACCAGAATGATAAACCGAATTATATTCTATCTAATATTATTCTTCTCAGCAAATTCGTTTGCCCAAGAACAATTGGGCGCGTCAACCTCTAATTATACTCCAACTCTCTCCGTTTTTACGAACCCTTCTTCTATGTTGGATGCTAAAACTTGGCTCGATATTCACATTGTTGGAGGAGGAGCATACGCAATGAATAATTTGGCCTACGTTGAAAATTCTGGAATTATACCACTAATTCGCAATAGAGATAAAGGTTTTGATAATTCTAGCGTAAAATTTGATAAGAACCGAAACAATTACAAAGTCTATAACAGAAATTTCGTGAACATTTTATCTGGAGTTTGGTCACAAGGTGATCATGCCGCTGGTGTATTCTTTAATGCGCGATCCTTCTCCATGGCAAGGGGTGTTTCCGACGATTTAATCGGAATTATTGATAGTTCGCTTATCGGAAATCCAGTTGCAAAAAATTACGATTTCGATTTTTGAGAAATGAATCTCTCCTCTTTAAATTTTGGTGAAATCCAATTGAGCTACGAATACATGTTCTACAAAAAAAGAAGAGATATGCTCATGGGTGGTATTTCTGTTAAAAAATTCATACCCATTGCAGGTGCAGCACTTCAAGTAAACGACTTGCGTTTCAATCTTCGTTCCGATACTTCGTTTAACTACCTTTTTGCTGACATGGACGCTATGTTTGCGCAACAGTCAACCAATTTCTTAAAAGGTGGAATGGGATTGGATCTTGGTTTCACCTATCAAAGAATGCTTTCCGATTGTCGAGGGTATTTCCGAAATAGCAGAAAAATGGGCTGTCGTACTTTAAACTACAAGTATAAAATTGGTGTTTCTGTTTTGGATATTGGGTCCGCGAAATTCAACAAAGATGATGTGCAAAGGAAAGGTGTTCGAATCGACTTGCCGGATTTGTATTATGCGGATTATACCGATGTTGATCCAGATGATATTTTCCAAGCTATTCAAAGTCTAGACAGTATTTTTGATGATGAAAGGGTAGGGAATGTTAACAAAATCGATCTTCCAACGACGCTTTCAGTTCAATTCGATTACAATTTGTATCAATCTAGATTTTACGGTTTCGGAAGTATCATGCAAGGATTACCAATTAGTAAACAGAAATTCGGGTTAAGAAGAGCGAATTCGCTAATGGTTGGAGCGCGATTTGAATCCAGATTCTGTGATATTGCTATACCTATTAGCTTGTATGAATATACTACGCCTCAAATTGGTTTGTCTATGCGCATTTATTGTCTGACCATAGGAACCGATAAATTACTTTCCTTATTCGGGAATACAAATGTGCACGGCGGTGATATATATGCGCATCTGAAAATTCCAATTTTCTACAATCCAAAGTGCCGTGGCAGAAAGGGTAGCAGTCCTAAATCGTACAACCCAAAACAAATTCGCAAGAAGAAAAACGACTGCCCGGCTTATCAATAAGGGATATTCAGTCTGGATATCAGCGTTTAAAGACAGCCAATCATTATGCTTCCTCGTAGATTGAATTGAATAAATCAGCGTACTTTTCCAAAATTTTCTTACGTTTTAATTTCAAAGTAGGTGTTAATTCACCACCGTCAATAGACATTTCAGTAGAAAGCAAACGGAAATCTTTAATTTTTTCCCATTGACCAAATCCTTCATTATATCGATCGACTTCTTTTTGAATTCGAGCTATTACTTTTTCGTCCTTGATTAATTTTTCATTTGTATCAATATCCAATTTGTATTGTTTTTCATTATTCCATTCACGAATGAAGGCATAATTCGGGACGATCAATGCAGAAGGGAATCGCTGACTTTCACCCATAACCATGATTTGCTCAAAGAAACGAGACTCTTTAAATTTATTCTCCATCGCTTGAGGAATGATATATTTTCCACCAGAAGTTTTGAAAATCTCTTTTTTACGATCGGTAATCTTCAAATATTTACCTTGAATGAATTCTCCAATATCACCTGTATGGAACCAACCATCTTTGTCGATTGCTTCAGCTGTAACGTCAGTTAAATTGTAATATCCAAGCATCAAATTCGGACCTTTTGTTAAGATTTCGCCGTCCTCTGCAATTACAACTTCTACATCGTCAATTAATGCACCAACTGAGCCGAATACGATTCCTCTTTGAAAACTATTTACTGAAATTACTGGCGATGTTTCTGACAAACCATATCCTTCAAGAATTGGAATTCCAGCTGCCATAAAAATTCTAGCTAATCTCGGTTGAAGTGCTGCACTACCAGATGCTATTGCTTTTACATTGCCACCCAAAGCCTCACGCCACTTTGAAAAGATTAATTTGTTGACAAAAGCATGTTTGATTTTATAACCAGTACTTTTTCCTTCAATTTCAAATTCTTCGGCCAATTCAACTGCCCAGAAAAATAATTTTCGTTTGATTCCTGTCAATTCATCACCTTTTGCCATTATTTTATCGAAAACTTTTTCAATTAATCGTGGCACGGCTGAGAAGATATCTGGTTGCACCTCTCTAATATTGTCACCAATCGTTTCCATCGATTCGGCAAAATGAATCGAGCAACCCAATTTGATGTACAAATAATGTAACATTCGCTCATAAATATGGCAAACAGGTAAGAAGGATAGAACTTTTGATGAACTACTTGCAGGGATAGGTTCCTCACATGCTAATACGTTAGAAAGGATATTGTTGTGAGAAAGCATGACACCTTTCGGATTACCAGTGGTACCAGATGTATAAATAATAGTTGCTAAATCACCATTTTTAATAACGGCCATTTTATCCTCTATTACTTTAGAATCAATATCAGTACCATGTTTTTCAATTGAACTCCAATGTTCTGCTCCTTCCACTTTATCAAAGGTGTACAGGTTTTTAAAGTCTGGTGTCTTATCTTTGATTCCGTTTATTTTTTCAAACAGTTCTTCATTGCTTACAAAACAATGCTTGAATTTCGCATCATTAAAGATGTAGATGTAATCACTTTCAGAAATATTGGGATAAAGAGGAACTACAATCGCCCCAATTTGCTGAATAGCAATGTCCATAATATTCCATTCACAACGATTGGAAGAAACAAGTCCAACATTTTCACCTGGTTCTACTCCCATACCTACCAATCCTTTAGAACAGGCGTTTACGCGAGCAATAAACTCTTGTGTTGAAATTTTTTCCCACTTTCCGTTTACTTTCGTAACAAACATACCATCTTGCGGAGTATTAGCCAATTGATAATAAGGAAGATCGAACAGTCTTGTTGGAGTCATATTTTCTTTGTGTTTTATAGCTCAACGAAAATAAGGAAAATAACGTCCATTTACAACAGTTAGTAGTATTTCGAAATTTTTAATTGCCTTCGTCGAAATTATTTTTCACTGATTGTTAATTTTTACTTAACTTGCTTTCTGAAATAAATTATTTCGACCTGTAACTTTTAGCTTATAGGGATTGTTTAACTGTTAACGTGTAAAGATATTTTGACAAAGAATGAGTACGATATCGCTGTTAAAGAACACGCCAATGCTCTGTATGGGTTTGGAATAAAGTTCTTACGAGATAGCGAAAATGCTCAAGATATTGTTCAAGATGTATTTGAAAAATTGTGGATCAATCGGAGTGCGGTTGAATTTAGAAAAGCAAAAAGCTGGATGTTTACAACCGCTTATCATGCAATTCTAAATTTTATCAAACGAAGAAAGAGAATGGATTACGATTCAGACAGATTACCTGAAAAGGGAGAAGTTGCAAACTTCAAATTTGTTTCGAACGAAGTGGTTGAAAGAGCAATAAGTATTTTGCCTCCACTTCAGAAGAGTATCATTCTTTTGAGAGATTTAGAAGGATACTCATACCAAGAAATTGGCGATATCCTTGAAATCAGTGACTCGCAAGTGAAAGTATATTTGTTCCGCGCACGAAATAAAATTAAAAAACAGTTAAAGGATTCGCGTAAGCTAGTATGAGTAATCCCTCTTTTGAAAATATAGACAACTGGCTCTTCGAGTACATGGAAGGAAACCTTTCTCCTACCCAAGTTGCTCAATTGGAAAAGTTTATGCTCAATAATCCTGATTTTGAGCCGGACATGGATGCTTGGCAATTGGCAAAAGCGGATGCGTCTCCCGTTGAATTTCCTGGAACAATTGGAAGAAAAAGAAAACCGGTTCCTTTTTGGTTGGTTTCAACTTTGGCCCTTACCACAGTTTTTGTTGCAGGTATGTTTTTTGGAACCTTCGTCAATCCAGCGGACACGAAAACGCTTCAAGCCGAATCTGCTGCACAAACACAAGAATATAAGATTGCTTTGTTGACATCAGACATTAACCTAAATACAATCGGGCAGAATGAAAAACTTTCTAGCGTTTTTAACTCCATTGAAAAATCTTCAAGAAAATCTACTACTTCTATACTTAATTCCAGAAGATCGGAGAACATAGTTTCATTAAATGTTCCTGTTTCGAACAATTCAGTTGTTACCGAATCACAAAAGTATAAGGTAAACACAGTTTCAGAAAGAATTTATCCTTCTGAGAACAACAAGTCGATAGATGCTCCAATAACATTACCTGACAATTCGACTAGGATAGAGTCAATTGAAATAGCAAAGAGCGAAAAAGAGGTTTATTCTTTTGAGGAAATCGTACCCGAACTGGAAAATATCGTTATATCCCAAAATAAAGAAAGTAACGTAAATGAAAATGAAGGAGCACTTGTTAAAGAAAATGTCCCGGAAAATTCAGTTGAATCTAAAGATTTAGAAAGTAATTCGAATGAAAACGAAGACAAATTCAGCGCTGAATCTCATGACCGGACAGCTCAACAAATGACTCGAGGGGATAGAATTTCAAGTAATTATAATAAGTCATTTTCATCAAAAGTTAAATCATCAGTTCGAAAAATCATTCGAATGACGGATAACCCAATAGCATTGACGAATTCAAAAGACATATATTATCATGCACCAAACATGCAGACATTAAATGTAAATGCTGCAACCGTAGGAAATTTACTAAAACCACGTCTGCAATTAACTTCTAGAGCACAATGGACGGGGCATTCCAATCAACAATTGTTAAGTGAACTTTCTTACGATACCTACGTAAAAAGTATTCGCGGTGGAATTGGTGTACAAATGAGCCATGGTTATTACAACCTAGGATCCTACAATGTGGGGCAATTGGCCTTGACGTATTCTCCAAAATTCACAGTGAATAAAAATTTCTCAATCGAACCTGCCATCCGATTAAAAATGGGTGATAAAAGATTGAATGCACAAAATTTAGTGCCAGGTCAGGTAATTGAAATGGAAAGGAGAAACGAAAGAATATTTTATTCAGCTACACCTGAGAATCCAATAAAGGACCTGTGGTATAAAGATGTTGCGCTTGCTTTATCGAGTAATACGAAGTGGTTTTCAGCTGGTTTCCAAATGGATAACATAGGACGTCATTTCAATAATGTGTACAATTCCAATGAGTCAAATGAGCGTTCAGGAATACATTATACAGCAAGTTTAGGCACAGATTTTGTGTCTAGTTCAAAAATATTTTCATTTTCTCCGTACGTAATGTGCCAGAAAGTGGAAAATTTATCTGAAATTTGGGGCGGCTCAATATTCAGGTATAAAAAAATGACTATTGGAAGCGGTATTTCTTCGGCAGGAGATTATGCTGGATCAATAGGAGTTAAGACCAACCATTTTATGCTAACCTATAATGCAGATATGACGCTTTCTAATTTAATTGGAATACGTTTATTCTCGCAACAATTGACAATAAGAATATTGATGAACAATGGTCGCTACGGCCATACAATGCTAAAATAATAAAAATGAGAAAATTACTTTTTTCTGCCGTGTTTGTTTGCACATCGTTGACCGCGTCAGCGCAAGACCTGGAATTCACTCAGTTTTACGCTAACCCCCTCTATTTAAATCCAGCTTTTGCGGGAACAAACGGATGTGCAAGATTTGCTGCAAATTATAGAAATCAATGGCCTGCTTTAAGCGGTAACTACGTTAGTTATGCGGCTGCATATGACCAATATTTTGATAATATTTCAGGTGGATTTGGTGTTATTCTAACCAATGATGTACAGGCAAAAACTTTGAATACAACAACTTTGGGTCTTGTTTATTCTTACCACTTGCGTTTGGGAAGAAAATGGACTGGACTTTTTGGAGCAAAAGCGGCATACACTCAGAAATTTCTGGATTGGGATAAATTGACGTTTGGCGATATGATTGACCCAAGAAGAGGTTTTATCTATTCCACAAATGATGTTCCTCGTGGAGGTTCAAAAGGGTTTTTCGATGCTTCTGCAGGAGCGGTAGTCTATAACAAGAACTTTAATATCGGTTTTGCAGCGAATCACTTGAATCGTCCAAATGAATCATTAATTGTAGGTGAGTCTAAATTACCAATGCGATTTACAGCGCATGCTTCAGCAAATATTGCTTTAGGTGGTAGTTCAAAATACTCCAACGTTACGACGATCATGCCCAGTGTATTGTATTCATATCAACAAGGATTCCAACAATTGAATATTGGAGCTTACGTTAAATACAGTCAATTCACAGCAGGTGCTTACTTTAGAAATAAAGATGCGTTTATCTTGACTTTGGGTGTGCAAACAACTACTTTCCGCTTAGGATATAGTTATGATTTAACAGTTTCTAGATTGAACAACGGAATTTCAGCAGGGTCGCATGAGATTTCAATGCAGTACTTGGTGCAATGTCGTAAGAAGTCTAAGAAATTTAGAACGATATCTTGTCCGACTTTCTAGTCAAGACATATAACATATTTAAACACCCGTTTCTAATTATCGAAATGGGTGTTTTTCGTTTAAGGCTATGCTAATCTATTCGATAAACGATTTCACCCTTGATAACGGTTAGCATTGAGAAATTCTCTCTAAAGCTACCACCCGAATTTAATGGGTGTTCAAGCAAGATTAAATTCGCTTCCTTCCCTTTTTCTAATGTTCCTGAATACTTCTCTTGAAACGAAGCGATTGCTGCCCATATCGTCATTCCTCTTAAACAATCCATCAAGGAAAGCCCATCTTCCAATCTAAATCCTCCGCTCGGTTGATTATCCGTGTTTTTTCGTTGAGTAGCAGCAAAAATGGTCAAAAATGGATTCAAACGATCAAACGGAAAGTCTGTTCCTATAGTAATAATTCCGGTTTCTTTTAAAATGGACTGGTACGCATAAGCGCCTTTCATACGGTCTTTTCCCAATCGATTTTCGGCCCATCGCATATCACTAATCGCATGGGTGGGTTGAACAGATGGAAAAACGTTATACTTTCGGAATAATTCAAAATCTTTTGGGTCTAAAACTTGTGCATGTTCAACCCTCCAGCGGTGATCTTGGTTCGCTGCAAATGCTTTTTCGTACAAGTTCAACAAAATAGCATTCGATGAATCACCAATAGCGTGGGTGTTCAATTGGTATCCATGCTTTAAACAAAAATCGGCGAGGTTGTTCATTTCTTCTGGCGTAGTCGTTTGGATTCCTAAATGATTGTGCGCATCAGCATATGGTTTCTTCAACAAAGCTCCTCGAGATCCTAGAGCTCCATCAGCAAACATTTTGAAGCTGGAAATGTAAAAATTTCCCCAATTTATTTTACCATTTTTTTCAACAAAGGCTCTGTTTTCAGGTGAATTGCGCAGCATTCCATAAACATTCAACTTCAGTCCCTTCGATTCAGCAACCTTTTTGAAAAGGGGGAGATCTTTGCTGGCAATTCCGGCATCATGAACACTTGTTATACCATATTGAAAAAGTTCTTCTTGAATTTCCAATAGCGCATTTATCCTGTCTTTTTCGGGGTATGTCGGTATCATAGCCGACATAGAATCCATCGCGTTGTCTAAAAGTAGACCCGTACAAACTCCATTTTCAATAGTTACTTGTCCGCCAGGAATTATCGATTCTACTGTGATTTTCGCCTTGTCCAAAGCAGCTTGGTTGACCAAAACGGCATGTCCATCAACTCTATAAAGGTAAACAGGAGTTTTCGGGAATATTTCGTTCAGTTTCTCGTTCGTTGGCAATACATCACCACCCCACATAGATTGATCCCAACCATGACCAACTACAAATTTCCGATTCGATTTGTCTGTATATTTCTCCGTTCTGACCAATAACTCTTCGAGTGTTCGACAACCAAACAAATCAGCTCCCAATTTCATATCTGCATAGGGCATCAAATGTCCATGCGCGTCAGTAAAACCAGGATAAACTTCTTTTCCTTCAGCATCTATCGTTTCGTCTGACGAATACTTATTCAATATTTGTCGTTCAGGACCAATTTCCAATATTTTACCATCCTTAATTGCAATCGCTTCATAAATTGTTTCATTCTCATCCATAGTATGAATAATCGCATTGTGAATGACTAAATTGGCCTTTTGGCCTTTCATACAACCTGATAGTATAATTATAAAGAAAGGAACTAAAAAGTATTTATACATGATGGAATATTTGATTGCTAAATTTAATAAGAATTTCATAGTGGAAAGAGCTGAACATCTATTTGACATAACAAAAGATCACTATGTATTCGTGAAAAATAGTGCAATTCTTGACTAAAAATCACCTCCATTTTCACTACCTTTGTCGCTTAATTTTAAGCAAAACATGGAGATTCCCAAAACGTATGAGCCGTTTAAGGCAGAGGAAAAATGGTATGCACATTGGATGCAAAAGGGCTATTTTCATTCAGAACCGGATGAAAGAGAAGCTTATACCGTCGTCATTCCTCCGCCAAATGTAACGGGCGTTTTACACATGGGACACATGTTGAATAATACGATTCAAGATGTATTAGTTCGTCGTGCGCGCATGTTAGGAAAGAATGCTTGTTGGGTTCCCGGAACGGATCACGCCTCCATTGCTACCGAAGCAAAAGTAGTTCAAAAACTGCGCAAAGAGGGAATCAAAAAGTCCGATTTATCAAGAGAGGAATTCTTGTCGCATGCTTTTGAATGGAAAAACAAACACGGTGGAATCATCTTGGAACAACTGAAAAAACTTGGTGCGTCTTGCGATTGGGAGCGCACACATTTCACGATGGATAAACTCTATTCGGAAAGTGTGATCAACGTTTTCATGGATTTGTACAAAAAAGGAAAGATTTATCGTTCAGTTCGAATGGTGAATTGGGATCCTGAAGCTTTGACTGCCGTGTCTGACGAAGAGGTAAACTACAAAGAAGTTAATTCGAAATTGTTTTACGTTCGCTATAAAGTAGCAGGAACGGAAGATGAATGGTTGACCGTTGCAACGACTCGCCCTGAAACTATTTTGGGAGATAGCGCCATTTGTATTCACCCAGAAGACCCTCGATTCAAGCATTTGCACGGAAAAACGGCGATTGTACCTATTGTGAACAGAAGTATTCCAATTATTTTGGATGAATATGTTGATCCTTCATTCGGAACAGGTTGTTTGAAAGTTACGCCAGCGCATGACACGAACGATTACGAGTTAGGAAAAAAACACGACTTAGAAACTATCGATATTTTCAATGCAAACGGAACCTTAAATGCTGAAGGAGCGCATTATGAGGGAATGGATCGTTTTGAAGTGAAAAAAGTAATCGAAAAAGAATTATACGATAAAGGTTATTTGGTGAAAACCGAAGATCACATCAATAAAGTTGGATTTTCTGAACGAACGGATGCTGTTATCGAACCACGTTTATCACTGCAATGGTTCGTTGCCATGAAAGAATTGGCGGCACCAGCTTTAGAAAATGTGATGAATGGAAATATTAAGTTTCACCCGGAGAAATTCAAGAATACCTATCGTCATTGGTTGGACAATGTGAAAGATTGGTGTATTTCTCGTCAATTGTGGTGGGGACATCAAATTCCAGCCTACTATTATGGAGAAGGTGAGGACGATTATGTTATCGCAAAATCAATAGAAGAGGCAGCTAAAATCGCTTCGCATAAATGTGGACGTGATATTTCCGTTTCGCAATTGAAACAAGACGAAGATGTATTGGATACTTGGTTCTCAAGCTGGTTGTGGCCGATTTCGGTTTTCAATGGTTTGACGGATCCTAAGAATAAAGAAATACAATATTATTATCCGACCAATGATTTGGTAACTGCTCCTGAGATTATGTTCTTCTGGGTAGCCCGTATGATCATGGCGGGATATGAATATTTGGGTGAGCTTCCGTTCAAAAATGTGTACTACACAGGAATTGTTCGAGATAAATTGGGCCGTAAAATGTCCAAATCTCTTGGGAATTCCCCAGATCCGATTGAATTAATCGACCGTTATGGAGCCGATGGTGTTCGAATGGGTGTTTTGATTTCATCTCCCGCAGGAAATGATTTGCTTTTAGATACTTCATAAGGTGAACAAGGTAGAAATTTCACCAATAAGGTTTGGAATGCGTATCGTTTGGTCGATTCTTGGCAGTCGAAAGATTTGCCGCAACCCGAATCGTCGAAAATTGCGATTGAATGGTTTGAGGTGAAATTCAATGAAACTTTAACTCAAATCAATGACTTGTTCGATAAGTTTAAGATTTCTGAAGCATTGATGGCGATCTACAAATTGGTTTGGGACGATTTCTGTTCGTGGTATTTGGAGATGATTAAGCCAGGCTACAAACAGCCGATTGATGCTAAAACATTGGGTCAAACGAAAGTATTCTTTGAAGAATTATTGAAATTGGCGCAACCCTTTACACCTTTTATAGCTGAAGAGTTGTGGCATTTGATCAGGGACAGAAAAGAAGGCGAAGACATCATCGTGGCAGAATGGCCAAAAGTGAAAAAAGTGGATTCGTCCATCTTGAAATCATTTGAAGAAGCGGTAGAAGTAATAACAAATATTCGAAACATCCGTAAGAAAAATAACATTGCCAACAAGGTGAAAATGGAACTTTTCGTGAAAACGAATGGTGAAATTGATAAATCAATGGACAGCGTGATTTCTAAAATGGGGAATTTGTCTTCATTGGAGTATGTTACCGAAAAAGTAGCACAAGCAAATGGTTTTATCGCCGGAGGAAATGAGTTTTACATTCCTTTTGGAGATGCGATTGATGTTGAAGCGGAGAAAGCTAAATTGTCGGAAGAGTTGAACTATGCCAAAGGGTTTTTGAAAAGCGTTCACAACAAATTGAAGAACGAAAAATTCATGGCAGGTGCGCCGGAAAAAGTGGTGGCAATCGAGAAAAAGAAAGAAGCAGATGCTCTGGGCAAGATTGCTATTCTTGAAGAGAAGTTGGCGGAATTGAATTAGTAGGATTGCTGATTACGGATTGGCTGATTATGAATTGACGTTCTTGTAACTTTATCTTGCTATTTTGAACCTGCTTTTACCATGGGTTTAAATTTCAAAATACCATCTACCGTATTTCTGGTCACAAAATGATAATTATCACGGATATCTGCATAATGCCTATTCGCCCAAGCGTGATTGACTTTCGTTTCATTTAGTTTTTCAAACAATGGTTCAACAAATTTTCGTCGACCAACTTTGGTTAAAAAGCGTTTCATTTGCGGATACACTTTGTCATTTCCAGCGTCGATGTTTTTCATGTACCATTCGAACATAATTTCGGCATTTCCACAATTTTTAAAATTCATTCTGGCGTCTAGATTGCGATAAGTTTGAAGTGGCAACGAATCAGGTAACGCTCTAATAAATGCCAACCATTCCTGCGTAATAAATTGGTCTCTCGATTTTACTTGTAGTTTTTTACCGTCGACATAATTCCGCTTGAAAATGTTTTTTCCATCAACCACCAAGTCCACGTATTGTTGAATCATATCGAATCGTTTGGACTCAATTTTCACACAGTTTTTCGGCAATCCTTCTTCGTACAACCATTCTTTCGTATTGAAACGAATACGCATCGGATTTAACAAGCGTTCATTCAAGAATTTCTCAAATTGCTCTGTTGTGATGGTTTGAAAGACAAACTCGCGGAAATAACGCTTCAAGAATACATCAAAATTGGCGCGGCCAACTCTTTTCTCTATGGTTTTTAAGAAATACGCTCCTTTTACATAAGCGACGGAAGTCATTCCGTCATCCGGACTTCGCCCATCAAGTGAAAGTTTAAGTTTCGTATCCTCTGGATGTGCACCAGCAGAAATTACTTCCATTTCCGACTCCAATTCCTGAAACTCAATGAGCGAAAGCATGTCAGAAATTTCTTTTCCTTCCAATTCCTCCATTATCCGATTTTCGATGTACACCGTAAATCCTTCATTGAGCCAAAAATCGTCCCAGTCCGAATTGGTGACCAAATTTCCAGACCACGAATGAGCCAATTCGTGCGCAATTACTGAAACCAAGCTTTTGTCACCGGTTATCAAAGTCGGATTCGCAAAAGTCAACCGTGGATTCTCCATTCCACCAAAAGGGAAGGAGTCTGGAAGCACGATAACATCATATTGCTCCCATTGGTATTTACCGAAAAGCTTTTCAGCGGTCAATTTCATCGTCGGAAGGTCCTCAAATTCCTTTGCACAAGCATCAATCATTTCAGGTTCTGCGTACACGCCACAGTTTTCGTTCAAATCTACATAACGCAAATCTCCAACAGCAAGAGCAATGAGATAACAAGGTATCTCTTGCTTCATTTCGAAATGATATTCGCCCAAAGAGTCTAATTCTCGTGGATTCGTCGCGCTCATCACTGCCATTAGTTCTATCGGAACTTTCACATCTGCTGAATACGTAATTCGATTCGAAGGTGTACCTTGAACCGGAATCCACGATCTAGTTAATATTGCTTGTCCCTGAGAATATAGGAAAGGGTGTTTTTTACCCGAAGTAAGTTTCGGTTCAAGCCAATCCAAAGCTTCGCATTTGTCGGTGGTTTGGTAATAAATATTGACGAAAGTCGTATTCGAATCAACGGTCACAGAAAGCGGTTGACCTAAAAGTGAATCATTCTCGCCCAAAACATAGGTCGTTTCAACTTCCTCCGTTTCACCCAAAGTTACTTTTTGGATAGCTAGATTCTTGACATCAAAAATGGCAATTTTCGTCCCTTTGTTCACCATTTGATGACGAGCAACACCGTAAATTGTTTCGTTTTCAAAGTTGACATCCATTTCCAAATGCAAATGCTTCGTACGTATTTCGTCTATATTAGCGTAAGAATGCGAATCGGATGCTTCAACTTTTGTAGTTTCAGGCTTTTTGCTTTCGTCAGTTTTGGCCGCTGGGTCCTCACAACTAGAAAATACCGCAACCAATACGATGAGCAGTAATTGAGGCTTAAAAAAATTAGACTTTAAAAATTTAATCTTCATGTTTAATTGCGAAAAAGTAAAGATAATAAAATGTACCATACGCCTTTGGGTTTGGATATTAAGATTCGTTAATTCTATTGATAGTGAATTAATCAAAGCGAAAAATTGAGAATTTAAAATGATGTAAGCTCCTCTTTGGTGCTGATTTTGTGGCTTTTCAATGACTTTTTTTGATTTCTTTTTTATTTTTCATTGATGCAGAATATGGAATTTAATTGAAAAAAGAATTGAGCAGAAAAACTATAAAATTGCACTCTAAATATCGTCGAAGGGCTGAAAAATAAGGAGAACACAAATCGCTTGAAAAGTGGAGTAATTCAAATATAATTTCTATTTTCGGGTCGTTAAAAACTCTAAACATCGATATGTCGAATCAGACTGCATTGCCTTCAGACAATCAAAAGGAATTATTTGGACACCCAATTGGACTTTACGTACTGTTTTTTACTGAGATGTGGGAACGCTTTTCGTACTACGGAATGCGTGGATTGTTAATTCTTTATATCGCTACATCAGCTACTTCTGCAGGAGCGGAAGGTCCGGGCTTAGGTTGGACAACCAAAGATGCGATATGGATTTACGGTTGGTACACCATGTTGGTCTATGTGATGTCTATACCAGGAGGGATTATTGCTGATAAATGGTTAGGACAGAAAAAAACAGTACTCATCGGTGGACTTATGCTGGTTGCGGGTCATGGTATCTTGGCAATCCCTTCTAAAACGGCCTTTTTTTCAGGACTTGCTTTGATTATTTTAGGAGTTGGTTGTCTTAAACCAAATATATCAACAATGGTAGGTGGTCTTTACAAGCCAGGTGATATTAGAAGAGATAAAGGTTTTACAATTTTCTATATTGGAATAAATATCGGCGCATTCTTAGCTGGAATTATTGTTGGGCTCGTGGCTTACAAATGGGGTTGGCACGCTGGTTTTGGTTTGGCAGGAATTGGAATGTTATTAGGACAGATTGTATATATGGCTGGCCAAAAGCACTTGACCCACGTCGGTAATTTTATTGGAAAATCAGAAGATCCAGCTGTTATTGAAGCAGCTAAAAAACCACTTTCTAAAATTGAAAAAGATAGAGTGGTTGTTTTATTATTATCCTTCTTAATCATTATTGTTTTCTGGGCTGCATTTGAGCAGGCAGGAGGTTTAATGAATCTCTATACGGATGTAAAGGTGAATCGTTTAATTGGTAACTGGGAAATACCAGCTGCCGTTTTCCAATCTTTAAATGCGGGCTATATTATTGTCTTTGGAACTCTTATTGCCGGATTTTGGGCTTGGTGGAAATTAAAAGGTCATGAGGCTTCTTCACTTTTCAAAATGGCCCTTGGAACGATTATAATGGGACTAGGATTCGTATTTATGATGTTTGCCTCCAAAGAAGCCTCTTCTGAAACATTTGGAAAAGCAGCAGTTGTTTGGATTTTCTTAGCATACTTGTTCCACACTATTGGTGAGCTATGCTCTTCTCCGGTTTCTTTGTCTTTCATTACAAAACTAGCTCCCGTTAAATATGCTTCAATTATGATGGGTATCTATTTCGCAGCGACTGGATTTGGAAATAAACTGGCCGGAACCATCGGAGAAGCTTCGCAATTAGAATTGTATGAAGGCAAACTGATTGGGCAAACTGAGATGGTTTCTGAGTTAACTGGTAAAAAGAAGATTGAAGTTAAAAAGGATAAAGAGAAACTTGTTTATCCAATCGCATATGACAAAAACATTGAGATTCGATCTACAGTGTATCTTCAGAAAGGGAAACCCGTATTTAAAAAATATGAATCTGATACTTCTGTTAATAGCATTTTTGAACTCGACAGTAAGAATGAAATACGTTTAATAGCTGAATTGAATAGATATAGTGCAACTAAGGAGAATCCATTGCATGCAAAATTGAAGTTTGAGAAAGACTCAGAAGCCGTTAAATTGACTGAGAATAAAGGCGATGGGAAAGACTATGAACTTTCTTTTATCATGGAAGAAACTCAAAATAAACAAGAATATAAAACCTTCATGTGGATTACCATTTTCACCGTTACATTTGGATTGTTGTTGATCCTTTTCTTGAAAAGATTAAAGAAATTAACACATGGCGCCGAAGACAATGAAACCGTTCTTGACAAAGAAACAGAAGGCTTTGAATTAGCCGATTAAACAAAAAAGGAATAAAACCGAAAAATCAATATATGTCAGATAAAAATAACGATATCTTTAAATCCACGGTGTTAGGTCACCCTTCCGGATTATTTGTACTCTTCTTTACGGAGATGTGGGAACGTTTTTCCTACTACGGAATGCGTGCTTTACTCGTGCTTTTCTTGGTTAGTGCATTCGGCCTTGGAGGGTGGGATTGGCCACGAGAACAAGCTTTAGCGCTTTATGGTACCTACACCGCTTTGGTGTATATCACGCCGATTCTTGGTGGATATATTGCCGATAAGTTCATGGGGTATCGGAAAGCAGTTGTCGTCGGAGCGATTATTATGACTTTGGGTCACGCCTCCATGGCAATCGAATCTTCACACATATTCTTATATATCGGTATCGCTTTGTTGATTATCGGTAATGGTTTCTTTAAACCAAACATGACTTCGATTATTTCTCACATGTACAAAGATGTTCCAGAGAAGAAGGACGGTGCTTATACTATATTCTATATGGGTGTGAATGCAGGAGCATTCTTAGGAATTTTACTTTGTGGTTACTTAGGAGAAAAAGTAGGTTGGGCATACGGATTTGGATTAGCAGGAATTTTCATGTTACTTGGAATGCTCCAATTTCACTTCTCTCAAAGTATTTTTGGTGATATTGGAACGAAGCCAATGAAAGAAGAAAAAGATGCCGATCAAAGTGCAAAATTAGAATTCGAAGGAGATCGTTTGAATCCGTTTACGAAAATAGATACTGCCTTGATTGCTATTAGTGCTATCATTGGCGTGGTTTGGGTTTTGAATGATCCGTTCTCGAAAATAATGAACATCAATATTCTGATGATCAATGATGTTGATTATTCAAATCACTTCATTCTAGTTGGACTCTTTGCCTTTTTATTTTTGATTATTTCTCGAATTATGCGTTATCCGAAGGTGACAAGGGATAGAATGATTGCCATTGTTGTGTTTGCGATTATGACGGTCTGTTTCTGGATGAGTTTTGAGCAAGCAGGTGGTTCCATGACCATTTTCGCGAAGGATTATACCAACCGAATTATGACGGGTAATTTCTACTATGTATATGTGGTAGTCAATATCTTAATTACGGTTGTGCCAATCGCCATTATTTCATGGGTTTTGTTCAAGTTATTCAAACAAACTTACACGCGATATAAATTGGCTAGTGTCATTTTAGCAAGTAGTTTCTTAATTATATGGGGAATTGTTTTCTGGATGATTAACCGCGATTTGAAATCTTCTTCGTACGTAGTTGCTTACAAAGCAATTAAAACGCAGCTGACTCCAGAACAGTATAAAATGTCTGAAGACAGAACGAAGGCTTTCGAAGGTAAAATGACAGGTGGTGCGACTTTCGCTATAGCTAAAGGTGAAGAAGCAGTGATTGACAGTATTCAAGTTGATGGTCAATTCCTGGTTCAACAACATTCATCTTTGGAAGCAGTTACAGCTAAAAAGAAAGAACAGGAAAAATTCGATAAGGAATACCTGAAATCAATCATGGCGATTGAAGATCAATCGAAAGCTACGGTGTACTATAGTGAGAAAGAAAAAGTATTGACGGCGATTATGGCAGACTTGAGTTTTGAAACCATTGTTACGGAAGAAACAACAGTTATTGATGGTGAAAAACTGGTAGATAAAACAACTACTGTTATTGAACCCTATAAATTTGCCGTAGGTGATTCGGTAGCTCTTTTGGACGTTGATAAAAAAGGGAACTTGATATACTTAAACGATCAGAAAGAGAAGAACGTTCGTGAAATGGCGGAGAAAAATGATGCGGCAACGACTATCATTCCTTCTGCTGTGAAAGAATTGAAGCAGAATGAAGTGGAGATTCCAGCAACATGGTTCCTGATTTTGAACTCTTTGTTCATTATCGCATTTGCACCATTGTTCTCTAAATGGTGGGAAAGTAAATACAACCCAAGCGCAAGCGCGAAATACGGTTTAGGATTGATACTTCTTGGTGTAGGGTTCGGTGCACTAGCATTCGGTTCAATGAGTATCGAAGCAGGAGCGAAAACAGCGTCAGTGAGTCTGATATGGTTAGTCCTGGCTTATTTGTTCCATACCTTGGGCGAATTGTGCTTATCACCAGTTGCTTTGTCTTATGTAAGTAAATTGGTGCCAGGACGTATGATTGCCATGATGTTTGGTGTTTGGTACATCGCCGTGGCAATCGGAAATAAATTGGCCGGATTACTTGGTGGTAAAATTGATCAGATTACGGAAAATTACGACATGACAACTTTCTTCCTAATCTTTACAATTGTTCCCGTCGTTTTAGGATTGATAGGAATTGCCTTAAATCCAGTCATTAAAAAACTAATGCACGGAGTACGTTAATATTAAATTTAAATTCATCTCAAAACAGTCTGTCCATCGCAAGAAGACAGACTGTTTTTTTTATTAAAGTAATAGCACAATATGAAAAGCTTTTTTCTATTTTTAATTGGATCCGTTTTTATTGGAAACTCTTTTGGTCAAGCAAAGAAAGTAGAGTGGATGGATTCTGCTCAAGTTGCTCAGCTCGAAGTTGGATCTTTTCAGTATTTCAACGCAAGCGCTCAAACTTCTTTACGTTTAGAAAAGAAAACGGATGTCTTCGTTGATTTTGCTATGGTGGATATGTCGAATAAAATAGAGTCAGTTCAATTGGTTATTGATTCGGATACTATTCGAAATACATCGCTTCAACCGTTTATGTTGAGAAATGTGGAAGCAGGGGCAGAGTTCACTGTAATGGCATTTAGTAAGTCGGACACACTTAAGTTTACATCGACGAATGCGCGAGCTCTCAACTTTAAATTTAAGAATACCGAGCGACCGATGATCGTCCGAGATGAGATCGTTTTTGGTTTGCTCGCGCTTGTTTTGGCGTTTATCTTTTTCACTGCGCACAAAGAAACTCTGTTCTGGAAAAAGTTTTACATGGTTATTCCTGCGCTATTGTTGTGTTATGTGATTCCAGCCATCCTCGTTTTGTTCGGCTTAATCTCTCCTGAATATTCGAATTTGTACTACATGGCGAGAGATTATTTATTACCGGCCGCTCTTATTCTGATGACCTTAGGAATCGATTTCAAAGCTATTATGAATCTTGGTTCCAAAGCATTGATTATGTTTTTAACAGGAACCGTTGGTGTTATTATTGGTGGTCCGATCGCGATTTTAATCTACTCGTATATCGATCCATCCGTTGTTGGTGGTGAAGGTTTTGAAGCGGCTTGGCGCGGTATGGCGACCATTGCAGGAAGTTGGATTGGTGGTGGTGCGAATCAAAATGCGATGTATGAAACCTATCAATTTGCTCCACAGCTGTACGGTAAAATGATTGTTGTCGATATCGTCGTGGCAAATCTTTGGATGGCTTTCTTGCTTTTTGGAGCATCAAGAGCGGACAAGGTAGACAAATGGTTGAAAGCCGATAGTTCATCCATTGAAGATTTAAAAAACCGTGTCGTAAAATACCAAGAGTCCATTGCCAAACAGCCCACATTAACGGATTATATGATGATTTTAGGAATCGCTTTTGCCTTAGTCGGACTTGGACATTTCGGAGGAAAAGCAATTGCGGAATCTATCGAATCTTCTCTAGGTGCAGATTCACCATTTGCCTCCTCATTTTTATGGTTGGTTGTGATTGCAACTACTGGCGGACTGTTACTTTCTTTCACGAAATTAAGACAATACGAAGGCGCTGGTGCATCTAAAATCGGGAGTGTTTTCATTTATATTTTGGTAGCAACTATTGGCATGAAGATGGAGTTGGCGCAAGCTGTGAAAGAACCTCAGCTGATCTTAGTTGGAGTAATCTGGATGATTGTCCATGTGACCTTGATGATAGGCGTTGCGAAGCTGATTAAAGCACCGTTCTTCTTCTTGGCCGTGGGATCTCAAGCAAATATCGGAGGAGCAGCTTCGGCACCAGTTGTAGCGGCGGCATTTCATCCTTCTTTAACTTCAGTCGGAGCAATTATTGCCGTTTTGGGGTATGCTCTTGGAACGTATGGAGCGATTATTTGTGCGGAGTTGATGGCTTGGGCGGCACCGGTTTAGACCTAGTTTCGACCAAATCATCATGCATAGGACACTTCTTCAAATTCTCAATAATCGCACTCATATCCTGTTCGTTTAGGCCTTGAGAAAGTTTAAAGGCAGCTTCAATTTTCGAAACTTTCATACGGAATCCAACAATCTCCGTTTTGTAAGATTCGAGCATTTTATATGAAAAATCAGCGTATTTGAGTGGTTTTTCTCTATTCTTCTCGAAAAAACCGACTAATTCTGTCAAATGCGTGTCCATTTCATTTTCCGAAAGACGTTTTAGATTTCCTTATAAATGAACTGCCTCGTAAATCCACGTAGGCACATTTTCATAACTGTAAACCGACGAAGATATGTAACCAGATGCTCCTCGAATTGTGCAGAGTGCCTTTTGTGAATTTAGTATGTCAAGGTGTTGGATATTCGCCAAGGCGACGTGTCCTTCCAAATTCCAAATACTTCTTTGGGACGAACATTTATTTCACTCTTTTTAAGTCGAAATCGATTTTATGAAATTGACCTTCCATATTTCCTGAAACGAAGGCGTGCATTTTGTCTTCGCCATCTTTGCCATAACTGATTTTTTGTGGGTAATCATGCGCTTTATTCTCAAAAACAACTTTCGAATCCGTTCTTTCGCTTTCCACGAATACAACCTCTTTTCCATCATTTTGATCAGAAACTGAAATAAGACAAACGAGTTTATCACTCCTCAAAATAATACTGATTTTCTCTGTAAAAAGTAATTGTTCACCTTTCATGAATATACTTTCCCCAACCCAGGTAGAATCGTTCGTTAGAGTCCACGTCTCGGTCATGGTTCCTTCGTTGACATCGGCCGTCCATTTGCCAGACATCCAATCCAAACTTTGGATTTTCGTGTTTTTATTAGAACAACTTACAGCCAAAAAGGCAATTATAATTATCAATACTGTTTTCATCTTTCCTAGTTTTCCATTCCCTGTAAACCAACTAAATTGGCATACGTTCCGGTGCTTTTCATTAACTCATCATGCGAGCCCATTTCTTCAATCATGCCATTGTTTAATACCAAAATGTTATCTGCTTTTTTAATGGTTGACAAACGATGGGCAATCACAAATGAAGTTCTTCCTTTCATCAATTCATTCAAAGCATCCTGCACCAATTTTTCATTTTCAGAGTCCAAAGCAGAAGTCGCTTCATCTAATATTAGAATTTTTGGGTCTTTTAAAATAGCCCGAGCTATAGCAATTCGTTGTTTTTGTCCACCCGATAATTGAATTCCACGGTCACCAACTTCTGTTAAATACCCATCTGGAAATTTATCGATGAACTCAGTGGCATTCGCTTTTTGAGCCGCCAATTTGACTTCTTCATCTGTCGCACCCGGTTTTCCAAAGGCAATGTTTTCTTGAATACTTCCTCCGAATAGAATTACTTCTTGCGGAACTACGGCAATTTGTTCACGCAAATGACTCAATTCTATGTCTTTTGATGAAATACCGTCCAATCTTATTGTTCCTCTTTCGCTTTCGTAATAATGAAGCAGGAGAGAAGCAATGGTCGATTTTCCAGCTCCGGAAGGTCCAACGATTGCTATTGTTTCATTCTTTATGGCATTAAAGGAAACGTTGCTAAGAACGTTGATGTCTGGTCTTTGTGGATAATTGAAAGCGACTTTATCAAAGCTCACATTTCCATCGAACACAGGTTTTTGATCACCAGTGTATAATTCGTTTTCGTCTTTTTCACTGATGATATTCATAAGGTTTTCTGTTGCTCCAATCGATTTTTGAATGGATGCGTACAAGTCAGGGATACTTCCAACGGACATTCCCATAAATACGGTGAACATAACGAATGAAAAGAAATCGCCAGAATTTAAATCTGGATTTGCGCCTTGGGTCATTTTCAAACCTTGCCAAATAATGAAAACGATGGCACCAAACATGCAAAGGATGATGAAAGATACGAAAGCTCCGCGCCAAAGTCCGCTTTTCACATTGAGTTGACGAATTTGGTCGATTGATTTTTTGTAACGATTTAAAGTGAAAATTTCGTTGGTAAAAGATTTTACATTTGAAATTCCCATCAAGGCTTCTTCAATTATGGTATTCGATTCGGCTGTATAATCTTGAGCTTGTTTAGATAATTTCCGAATGAATCGCCCGAATAAGACGGCAACGATTGCCATAACTGGAACGGTTGCCAACATGATCAAGGCCAATTTCCACGAAGTAAAGAAAATGAAGAAGATTGAACCGATAATGATGATGATTTGTCTAAAGAACTCAGCGATTGTCGTTCTAAGTGTTTCTTGAACCTGCGTAATATCGGATGAAATTCGACTGGCTAATTCTCCAACCTTGTTCTGGTTGAAGAAATCCATCGGCATGTAAATCAATTTGGAAAAAGCGTCTCGACGTAAATCGCGCAGAGCATTTTCCGTCACATTCGTAAAGATCACCACTCGGAAAAACGAAAAAACCGATTGTGCAATAAATAGGAACAATAAGGCAAGTGCAACCGAATTGATATTGTCAAGAGAAATTAGCTTCACAGCGCTCGACATATCGGAAACTTCACCACTTTTTCCCAAAAGCTGTCCCATTAAATAAGGAAATATCAATCCTGCTGAAGAAGAAAGGATCAAAAATATCCAACCAATGATAAAAATTCCTCGGTACGGTTTTAGATAGGAGAAGATGCCCTTTGCCTTGGCTATGCTAGCTTTTGAGAGTTTTTGTTTTGATTTTTCTTTGTTCTTTTTTGGTCGAAGCATTTACCTTACTTTTGTGCAAATTTACATGGAATGTAGAGATTGACTTTAATTTTTAAGTTTTTTCTCAAACTCTTTGTATTTCTTGAAAATTAAGTATCTTTGCAATCCGAAATTTAGACATCAGAATAAAGAATATATATCATGAGTAAGAGAACGTTTCAACCATCAGTAAGAAAAAGAAGAAACAAACACGGATTCCGTAGCAGAATGGCTACTAAAAATGGTCGTCGTGTTTTAGCCGCTCGTCGTCGTAAAGGCAGAAAGAAATTGAGTGTTTCTGACGAAGGTATGCACAAACGTTAATCTTCTTGCTCTAGCGAGTTTAAGCCGTTTCATTTATTTGGAACGGCTTTTTTTGTGGGCTTCGATGCCGATAGCTATCGGTACCTACCCACAAAAAACATGTCGAAATTATAGCAGGAGTAGCTGGAGACGAAACCTACTATAAAATACAAAAAACAAAATTAATATCCTATATCAAATCGCAAGTTAATCCCTTGGAAATGAAAGAAGTATTTATATAACTTAGAGTAACGACAAAACCAAAAGTTACTTTTATGAATACAGAATTAAATATTGAGGAGGAAATCGTGCTTAAGCGAATTCACTTTATTCGCGGGTGCAAAGTGATGCTCGATATGGATCTAGCCCAACTGTATCAAGTTGAGACAAAACAATTGAAAAGACAAGTTCGAAGAAACATAGAAAGATTCCCATCTGACTTTTTCTTTGAATTGACCCAAAAAGAATGGGATGATTTGAGTTGCCACATTGGCACCTCAAATTGGGGTGGATCAAGAATATTACCAATGGCTTTTACCGAACACCTGCCTGTCCGGCAGGCAGGTGGAGTTTTGATGCTCTCAAGTGTTCTAAATAACTCCAAAGCAATTCAAGTAAATATTCAATTGGTTCGAATTTTCACCAAAATGAGAGACATTTTAATCGATCAGAAAAATCTCCTTGAACAAATCGACAAAATAAAAGATAGAATGGATCACCACGATGATAAAATGGATGGAGTCATTCGATACCTGCAACGCTTCGTGAAAGATCAAACAACCGAAAGAAAACCTCTTGGATACAAAACTAAACCTACAAAATCATGTTAGTCAAAACATTCGGAAGCGCCGTGTTTGGAATAGACGCAACAACCATTACCATTGAAGTCAATTTGGCTATCGGTGTAAATTTTATACTCGTTGGATTGCCAGATAGTGCAGTAAAAGAAAGTCACCAAAGAATAAAAGCGGCACTTAAAAACAATGAGTTCAAATTTCCAGGAAAAGAAATCACCGTCAACATGGCGCCAGCCGATATACGAAAAGAAGGTTCGACTTTCGATTTACCCATAGCGATTGGGGTTATGGCAGTGAGTGAACAAATCATAGCCGATCGTCTGGATCAGTTTATCATTCTTGGAGAATTGTCCTTAGATGGTGCATTAAAACCCATGAAAGGAATACTCCCCATTGCGCTTCAAGCCAAAAAGGAAGGATTCAAAGGAATTATACTTCCGAAGGAAAATGCAATGGAAGCTGCGATAGTTGATGGTTTGGATATTTATGGAATGGAAACCTTAAAAGAAGTGGTCGGTTTCTTTAATTACGATTCTGATATTGAACCTGTTAAAATTGACATCCTGAAGGCTTTTGAGAATCAATTGAACGAAAACGACGTCGATTTTCGGGATGTGAAAGGGCAAACGAATATCAAACGAGCTTTTGAGATTGCCGCTTCAGGCGGTCATAATGTAATTCTGATCGGGCCACCAGGAGCGGGTAAATCCATGCTAGCAAAGCGTTTACCCACTATTTTACCACCCATGTCTATTGAAGAATCGCTTGAAACGACGAAAATTCATTCTGTAGCCGGTAAGATTGCCAAAGAAGCAGGATTGGTCACGCATCGACCTTTTCGTAAACCGCATCACACTATTTCTGATGTTATGTTATACAATGTGGTGGTTGAATGAAGCTGTTTATCTCGAAAATTTAGTAGAAACTATAGTTTCGTCTATTTTTCTTCTTCTCCAATTCTGGAAATAGTTATTTTAGAAAAATTAAACAATAAATTTAACAGACGAAACCCTCTTAGACCAATGATAGCAACGTTTTAGCAAAAAGACAAAAAAACGGAAGATATTTAAAGATACTATAAGAATATCTAAGAGGGATAAATTTTCCTTTACAGTCATTTATCCTTTAAATAAATAAAGCAATGATTTTTTTGAAAATTGAATGGTTTTCATAATTTTGTAAAAAATAAAATTATGAATGTATTTTACCTTTTAACATCAGCAACAGTTATTTATCTTTATAACACAGCAAACTTCGGAATTAGAAGTAAACATCTTTATATTAGTTTCTTAGTTACTGTTTTGATTGGATATGTGGCTTATAATCAATATAAAAAGAACGAAGAACAACTAAAATCAATTAAAAAAAATATTTATCCATTAATAATAGCGTCTGTCATTCTAATTTATGAGTCTTTCTACTGGTACGGAGGAGGAAAAACTAGTTACCATTCCAATTTATCCGTTGTAACATTACTTTTAGTTGGTTTAGCTACCTATTTTATTTATAAAGAATTAAAAACAAAAGATACTAAACTATAAATATTTAGAAAATACTTTGAAATTAAATATTATTAAAAAATTACTCTATTTAGGAAATAGAAATAGCCACTTTAACGAGTGGCTTTTTTTATGTTCAAACTATTACCTTAACACAAACGATTTCCTCTACGTCCTTATTTCTCGCCCTACACACCATTTCAGATGTTATGTTATACAATGTGGTGGTTGAATGAAGCTGTTTATCTCGAAAATTTAGTAGAAACTATAGTTTCGTCTATTTTTCTTCTTCTCCAATTCTGGAAATAGTTATTTTAGAAAAATTAAACAATAAATTTAACAGACGAAACCCTCTTAGACCAATGATAGCAACGTTTTAGCAAAAAGACAAAAAAACGGAAGATATTTAAAGATACTATAAGAATATCTAAGAGGGATAAATTTTCCTTTACAGTCATTTATCCTTTAAATAAATAAAGCAATGATTTTTTTGAAAATTGAATGGTTTTCATAATTTTGTAAAAAATAAAATTATGAATGTATTTTACCTTTTAACATCAGCAACAGTTATTTATCTTTATAACACAGCAAACTTCGGAATTAGAAGTAAACATCTTTATATTAGTTTCTTAGTTACTGTTTTGATTGGATATGTGGCTTATAATCAATATAAAAAGAACGAAGAACAACTAAAATCAATTAAAAAAAATATTTATCCATTAATAATAGCGTCTGTCATTCTAATTTATGAGTCTTTCTACTGGTACGGAGGAGGAAAAACTAGTTACCATTCCAATTTATCCGTTGTAACATTACTTTTAGTTGGTTTAGCTACCTATTTTATTTATAAAGAATTAAAAACAAAAGATACTAAACTATAAATATTTAGAAAATACTTTGAAATTAAATATTATTAAAAAATTACTCTATTTAGGAAATAGAAATAGCCACTTTAACGAGTGGCTTTTTTTATGTTCAAACTATTACCTTAACACAAACGATTTCCTCTACGTCCTTATTTCTCGCCCTACACACCATTTCAGATGTTGCACTCGTTGGCGGAGGTGGATATCCACAACCAGGTGAAATTTCTCTTGCGCACAACGGTGTTTTATTCTTGGATGAATTACCTGAATACAAACGGACTGTACTTGAAGTGATGCGCCAACCTTTGGAGGATCGACAAGTAACGATTTCTAGAGCCAAGTTCACTGTTGACTATCCAGCTGGATTTATGTTGATCGCTGCTATGAATCCCTGTCCTTGTGGATATTACAATCACCCAGAAAAAGACTGTATGTGTGGTCCAGGAGTCGTGCACAAGTACCTCAACCGTATTTCGGGACCCCTTCTAGACAGAATTGATTTGCATGTTGAAGTAACTCCCGTATCCTTTGATGAATTGGCCAACCATCAGCCAAAAGAGGGCAGCAAGGAAATTCGAGCAAGAGTGGTTCAAACCCGTCTGCGACAAGAAAAACGTTTTTCCTTTCGTGATGGAATTCATTGCAACGCACAAATGGAGAGTTCCGATATTCGGAGTTTTTGTCAAATAAATGAGACGGGGAGTAATATTCTCAAAACGGCTATGGACAGATTGGGATTGTCGGCGAGAGCGTATGATCGGATATTGAAAGTGGCGAGGACGATAGCGGATTTGGAAGGTGCTGAGCATATTGAGACGCAGCATTTAGCGGAGGCGATTAATTTTCGGAGTTTGGATAGAGAGGGGTGGGCTGGGAAGAATAAGAATAATATTTAATTTCAATTGACTGCCGTAGACTTGTATCTTTTTACGAATAACAAATTTTGAAAGCACCAATTTTTGTTCCTATCTTGTAAAGGATTATTGCAGCTCCATAATTATGAAGAACTTCCTATTCATCTTTTTTCTTGCTCAAGTTTTTTCTTGTAAAGGACAACTCATAATACACACTTATCCTAGCCCAATTATTAGTTCAGGACCAAGTGATTTTTTATGACCACAGGAGCTATTGACAATGGATTTGGTCCACATGGCCCTAATACTTTAAGTGGTTGTACCACGGTGAATGGTTATCCTGCTGATATGTTTCTTAATAATCTCTATCTGCCTATGCAAAATGGAGTATTTGATATGGCGAAATTAGAAATTGAATTTATTCCTTTAATAGATTCTTTAAAAATTAAATATGTCTTCGCTTTTGACGAATATCCGTATGGGGCTGCAAATTTCAATGACTTTTTCGCTGTTCAATTATTAAAAAATGATTCAGTTTTAGACATTAACATTGCTGCTCTACCATCTGGTCATTTGACCTGTATTAATTTTGTTAATAACGGTTTCGGTAACAATGGACCTTGTGTACACTGTGAGTTTTACCAAGAAAATGGTGACGGAAGCGTTTCGCCGTATAATACGGATAATCAATTTGTTCAATTTGATGGATTCACTAGGGATACTTATGTTTTTGCTGATAATCTTGAAGTAGGTACGGTTTACGAAATGGTGATGTATCTTGCTGATGTGGGCGATGCGTCAATTGATTCAGGTGTTTTTATCGAAAGTTGCGAGACGTGTTCTTTCAACGTTGGAGTCAAAGAGGAGATATTAGAAGGCATCAACTTTTATCCAAATCCAACTTCTGACAAACTATTTATTGATGGTGGTGCCGGAGCGCTATATTCTATAATCGATATGCAAGGAAATATTTTTCAAAAAGGCACTCTATTGCAAAATTCTCAGGAGATTTCATTGGACAAACTTCAAACAGGAATTTATTTTTTGCCATTAACGAATGGAACTTCTACAAAAACGGAGAAGCTGGTTGTTGAATAAATTTTAGTCTTGAAAACAGATGTTTAGAAGAGAGTTTAAATCTAACTTTCCTGAAATGATCGAAACTTGATTATTCTCCTTCAGAACACAAACCTTCACATCCGAATACTCCAACGCCATCTCTAAATCATGACTGGAATAAAAAATACATTTGTTCTCGTCCTTGGCAATCTTGGTCAGCATTTGTAAAACCTTTTTCTTATTGGAATAATCCAAGAAAGCAGTTGGTTCATCTAAGAAGATATATTCCGTTTCTTGCGCCAAGACTTTTGCAATAGCCAACATTTGTCGCTCACCATCGCTTAAGTCTTCTGTAAATTTATTGGCTAAATGTTCAATTTCCATTGTCTCAAAACTCTGATCTACAATGGCTTCATCTTTTGCAGAAAGTCGTCCGAAAGCTTTGGTGTACGGAGAACGTCCTAGTGCAACATATTCTTTTGCTCGCATGTAAGAAACACCAGCAAACCGACTGTTCACGAATCCAAACAATTTCGACTTATCCAAAGACAGCAAAGTCGTAAGATCCTTTCCATCCAAGGTTATCTGTCCAGAAAGCGAAGGAATTTGACCAATCAAAGACTTCATAAAAGTGGTTTTCCCACGACCATTCGCACCGATTAAGGCGTACACTTTTCCAGCCTCCAAATTCAATTCCTCGATTTCGAGCAAGGTCTTGGTATAACCAATATATAAGTTTTTTATTTTCATTGTGCCAAGCGTTTTACAATGAAATAAATGACCATCGGTGCACCAATCAAGGAAGTAACGGCATTAATCGGTAGCGGAATCCATTGTGCAGTGAGTTGAACAATAATGTCGCACAGGACTATAAATATCGCTCCTCCAATGAGTGAAGCAGGTAAAAGTATTCGATGATCTTGGGTTTTAAAAATGATTTTCACCAAGTTAGGTACTGCTAAACCTATGAAAGCAATTGGACCGCAATAAGCAGTGATCAAACCTGTTAAAAGAGCAGTGAAAACAATAATTAATAATCGAATTTTACGGATTGATATTCCAAGTAATACAGCTTCTGTTTCGCCCAAAACGAATGCATTCAAAGGTTTGATAATTAAGAATGATCCAAGCATTCCGAAAAGAAACAATACCGAAATAAAGGGCAATTGATCTGATTCGACTAGTTGTAAGGAGCCCATAATCCACATCGTGAACATTTTAAGGGAATTCGCTTCGGAAAGATATTGGATTACAGAAACCAATGCACTTGAGAAACTGCCGAGCATCAAACCGATCAGCAATAGCGAGACTCCTTGTTTTACTTTGAAAGAGATAGATAAAATGATTAACCCAAAGATGAATGCTCCAATCAGCGCGCTTGATACCAATCCAAAATCGCTTTGGAAAATGGAAAGTCCGGTCATGAGAGAAATGGCAACAAACAAACTGGAACCTGAATTGATTCCTAAAATATATGGTCCAGCCAAAGGATTATTGAAAAGAGTTTGCATCATCAATCCACAAACGGATAGGGCAGAACCCGCCAAACAAGCCATAATAAAACGAGGAAATCGAAATTCGCGAACAATGATGTGTTCTGGATTCGATGAATCAAAAGAAATCCAAGCATCACCAAAAGTCGACCAAGAAATGGAAATTTCTCCTGCTGCAAAATGACTAATGAAGGCAATGGGCATTATCACCAACAAGAGAAGGAGCAAGAATCTATTTCTTTTCTGACTAATCATTTTACTTCTTGGTAAAAATACAAGTTCTTCTTCGGAAATTCGGTTGGATGAAAAATACTCAAATAGTCAGATAGAATCTTTTGTGGTTCGATTGCCGACAATTCCCAGTAGCGATTTCCACTTTTCGAATAGTCGTAAATCTTGTTTTTCGTAACTGGACCCAAATATTTTAATTTCGGATGAAAGGTAAAGAGTTTTTCTTTCGTGGGAAATCCTGGGTTTATCCAATGTTCCGTGTCTAGATTATCTGAAAGAATTTTCTCTAAAGTCAAGGGCAATGAACCTGTACCTTTCGTATCGACGTATTGATAGTGAACATGAGCATCTTTCAATAATTGCGCTTTAAAACTTTCACCAGCAGGGGCAAACCAAGATTCCCCAAACAAATTTCCTTCGAGAACGGTCGGATAATTCTTCAGTTTCTTTGCTTTTTCTTCGAGTGCCAAATACTCATTTTCAATTTTGTCAAAGTAAATTTTGGCTTCCTTTTCTTTTCCAGTCAAATAACCAAAAAGTAGAATCCATTCTGCTTTTCCAAGTGGGTGCACTTCTCGCCAATCGTAGTTAGCAATACATTTTACCATGGCTGCGTTCAATTGCTTTTGATACGGATATTCTTTGCCAAATCCACTATAAATCAATGTCTTACATTTGGTTTTTAAAAGCGACTCAACAGGAATTTGACCTTCTTCACCCAATTCTACTACTTTGCCTTTTTCTATGTTTTCAAGCAACTCTTCGTTGAACACATAAAGTCGATTGGTAATTCCGACAATTTTGTCTATTTCATTCAATTTCGAAAGCATTCCAACATGTGTGCTGGATAGAACAGCCATTTTGGATACAGGAACTTGCAGGAAATGATTTGTTTTTACCAATTCCTTCGTAAGATTTAAAGTCTGTTCAGCTTCACCCGTTTCTGGTGAGAGAATTTCAATAGTCGTGAGATTTCCCTTTTCTATAATTCGCAAATACTTAGCATATCGAACGATATTTTCGCCTGTTAAATTATCGTTCTCTTTTTGACTATCACAAGAGAACATTACAGCCGAAAGAATAAGAACTAGAGATAAAATTTTCATGTTGTAAAAGTAATCAACTGTGCGGGAATTTTTCAACATTAAGAACATGAAGGTTTATAGGTAAGGCAATAAAACATGCTTAACTTACTTCATTCCTTATTTTCTAAATGTTTCCTCCATAAAAAAACCTCCATTCATATGAAAAGAGGTTCTAAATATTTAGTTTGGGAAAAATTATTCTCCTACAACTTCAATTTTGAAAGAAGCCATAACACCTTTTGCGATTTTAGCATCAACGTCGTATGTTCCAACTTCCTTGATCATATCGTCTTTGATTTTTAAAGCTTTACGGTCGATATCGAAACCTGCCGTTTTCAAAGCTTCAGCAATTTGAAGAGTATTAACAGAACCAAAGATTTTACCATTCTCACCCGCTTTAGTAGCGATTTTGATTGATAACTCATTGATTTTTGCTGCTAATCCTTCTGCCTCAGCTAACATTTTAGATTCTTTGTGCGCTCTTTGTTTTAACATTTCAGCATGACTTTTCTTTTCAGAAGCAGTCGCTAAAATAGCATAACCTTGAGGTATCAAAAAGTTTCTTCCGAATCCTGGTTTTACTGTTACCATCTCATCCTTGAATCCAAGATTGTCAACGGTTTTTTTAAGAATTACATCCATCTTATTAATTTTTTATATCGTTTACAATCTTATTTTAACATGTCTGCCACGTATGGAAGAACTGCAATGTGACGCGCTCTTTTAATCGCTTTGTTCACACGCTTTTGGTATTTCGCTGATGTACCAGTAATACGACGAGGTAAAATCTTACCTTGTTCGTTTACCAATTTCAACAAGAAACCTGTGTCTTTGTAATCGATGAATTTGATACCGCTTTTCTTAAAACGGCAATATTTTGTCTTTGTAATGTCGATATCGATTGGAGTCAGATAACGAATGTCATTTTGTGCCATGTCTTTACTTTTTAAATGTTAATGATTAAGCTTCTGCTGCTGGAGTTACTGCTTTCCCCAATTTTGCTCTGCGCTTTCCTGCATACTCTAAGTGATCTTTCTCCATTTTGATCGTTAAAAAACGCATAACACGTTCGTCACGTTTCAAAGTCAATTCGAAATCAGCGATTACGGGTGAATCACATTCAAATTCAGATAAGAAATAAAATCCAGTGGATTTTTTTTGGATAGGGTACGCCAATTTGCGCAATCCCCAGCTCTCGGAGTGCTTAATTTTACCACCTAGTTCTTTAACTTGGGCTTCGAATTTTTGCACTGCTTCCTTTGCCTGTTCCTCAGACAAAACGGGAGTTAAAATGAAAACAGTTTCGTAAGAATTCATAAAATTGTTATTAAATTATTTGTTTCATGTCTGTCCTTTTTGCAGACGAGGGCGCAAAGATAGGGATTTCATATGTAATTTGAAACACTTAAATCGAATATATTTCCATTTTTAAAGCAATTCACTTGATTACTTTTGGTCATCTGATTTTCGACAAAGTTAATTAAACGAAAATTAAAGAAACCAATTGAAGTTCATAAATCGATGCTGAAATCATATGTATTTTTTCTAAGTTAGCTGTTTTTGGGCTATTCCTGTACTTCAAAAAAGAGGAAGAGATCAATAAGAACGAGATAAAAGCGTGTGAGTTTTGTGTAGATAGTTCTGATTTTTAACCTGTTTCTTTAGGATATGTCGGTGAACTTTGACCTAAAATTGAACAATTTTATCAGCAATATTTTGCCTCTTTAGGCTTCAATGGTGAATTTTTAGTGGCTAAAAATGGACATATTCTTTATGAGAAGTATGCGTGTTACAGCAGTGTGAAGAACAAAAGACCAATGAAGGCGACCACACCTATGCACCTTGCATCTGTTGGGAAGGTTCTGACGGCAACGGCTGTCTTTCGATTAATTGAAACCTTCAAAACCTAGAGGTCCACCAAATTTAATTTTAGTCAATCATATAGCACAAGATTTGAGTGACAAATTTTCGACAACTTCGATGCGATTTATGGTGACAAAAATATTTATTCTACACCGCGCGATTTATTGAAGATTGATTTGGCGATGCAGAAAGATTACTTTATTTCTGAAAAATTGAAAAAAGAAATTTACAAAGGATACAGCTACGTAAGAGCGGGTATCAATAATTATGGGCTGGGAATTCACTTGAAAGAATGGGATTCAGGTCAAAAAATGTTCTTCCACAATGGTTGGAGGCACGGGAGCAGAGCCTCGTGTGTGACTATTAAAAAGGAAGGGGTGACGCTTATGGCGCTTACAAATGCAAATACTCGTAAGGTCTATTGCACCTCCAGACTCTCGTCACTCTTTGGTAATTATTCATTTGCACTTGAAGAAGAGGCAGAAGAGTCGGATAGCATTTATATACCATTTGTTATGGTTGACGATACGTTTAGCGTAGCTACGCTAAAATCGAAATCAGGTACAAATGAAAAGCAATAGGTTTTTTATCGAATTCAACTCGTTTTAGACTTTTATTTTACGTACATTTTCAGTACTTTTGCAGCCCGTATACGCTTGTCGTAATGGTAAATTGAAATAAAATAACCCTTAAATAAATCAGCAAATATGGTATTTGATTTAGACATGATCAAAAAAGTATACGCTCAGTTTCCTGGGCGTATTGAAGCGGCTCGTAAAGTAGTTGGTAGACCACTCACTCTTGCAGAAAAGATCCTATACGCTCACCTTTGGGACGGAAATGCAACAGAAGAATTCCCTCGTGGAAAAGCTTATGTGGATTTCGCACCAGATCGTGTAGCCATGCAAGATGCAACGGCTCAAATGGCCTTATTGCAATTCATGCAAGCTGGAAAAAAGAAAGTGGCTGTTCCTTCAACTGTTCATGCTGATCACTTAATCCAAGCAAAAATAGGCGCTTCTGTCGATTTGCAGGAGTCTATTAATAAAAACAACGAAGTGTTTAATTTCCTTTCTTCCATTTCAAATAAATATGGAATCGGATTTTGGAAACCCGGTGCTGGTATTATTCACCAAGTCGTTCTGGAAAATTATGCTTTCCCAGGTGGAATGATGATTGGAACGGATTCACATACTGTAAATGCAGGTGGATTGGGAATGATCGCCATCGGAGTTGGTGGTGCTGATGCAGTTGATGTTATGGCTGGAATGGCTTGGGAGTTGAAATTTCCTAAGTTGATTGGTGTTAAATTAACAGGAAAATTAAACGGTTGGACCTCTTCAAAAGATGTTATTCTTAAAGTAGCTGATATTCTTACCGTTAAAGGAGGAACAGGTGCTGTCGTTGAATATTTTGGCGAAGGTGCTCTGAATCTTTCAGGAACAGGAAAAGGAACGATTTGTAACATGGGTGCTGAAATTGGAGCTACAACTTCAACTTTCGGTTACGATGATTCAATGAGAAGATTCTTGAACGCAACGGGTCGCGCTGATGTTGTTGCTGAAGCTGATAAAATTGCAGAATATTTGACAGGTGATCCTGAAGTGTATGCCAATCCAGAAACATACTTCGATCAATTGATTGAAATAAACCTTTCTGATTTGGAACCGCATGTAAACGGACCTTTTACGCCAGATAGAGGAACACCAATTTCAGAATTGAAAGCAGAAGCGAATAAAAATGAATGGCCGTTGAAAATCGAATGGGGATTGATTGGTTCATGCACCAATTCTTCTTACGAAGATATGT
>ERZ1048068.490-NODE-490-length-36222-cov-5.323223_pt1 | contig 36222 bp, 33 predicted proteins | sample MGYA00383098_ERZ1048068 | MGnify/ENA primary metagenome ERZ1048068 (study PRJEB29581, sample SAMEA5548368) | metagenome | biome: marine; feature: coastal; material: water | depth 1 m | study: Short-term variability in the microbial, nano- and picoplankton dynamics... | reverse complement strand
ATCATCGGCGGGCAAAAAGCTACCCAGTTCCAGCTCGAGCTTCCAGGCCTTGTCGGCAGCGCCACCGACACCGGCAATATCCACATAGCGAGCGCGTTGGCCAGCTTTAACCTTGGCATTGCCCATCACCACTGGCACCACCTGCTCAACATTGGGCAGCTTGGCAATTGCCGAGGCATCATCAAGGGAGAGTGGCCTGGTGGTATTTAACAGTCCACCAATACCAAAGGTTTCTGTCTTGCCGGGATTTACCGCAATTATATGGCTGCCAAACTGGGTAAATTCGTTGAGCACAAAAAGCCGCAAGCCCTCCCCCAGAGCGCTCAACAAAACCATCGCCGCAATACCAATTGAGAAGCCAATCACCGTCAATAGGCTGCGGGTGCGCTGCACCCACAGCGCCTTAAAGATCCAGCGGCTACTGTCACCCGGGCGCATTACTGCAAGCCTCGCAGTGCCAACACTGGGTCGAGCGACGCGGCGCGTCTGGCCGGCAACATCGAGAAGGTCAAACCTGTGAGAAAAGCGATACCCACTGCCGCAGGTACCGCCCACAGTGGCGGCATCAGCGGAAATTGCGGCCACAGGTTGGCAAACAGAAAGATCAGACCAAAGGCAAAGAGAATACCGGCGATAGAACCCAGAGAGATCAACAGCAATGACTCACCGACAAACAGCTGTCTTATCTGGCGGCGGCTGGCGCCTATAGCCTTTAGTAGCCCTATTTCACGACGCCGCTGGCTGACAGAAATAAGGCTGATATTCATGATTAAAATACCCGCGACCAATAAACTGATCGATGAAATTGCAGCAATCGCCATGGTCAGGGCCGAGAGGATATTATCAAAGGCTGCGAGCATCGAATCCTGACTGATTACTGTAACGTCCTCTTCACCGTCATGGCGCTGGCGAATAACCGAGAGCATTTGCCGCTGAATTTTATCGCTGTCAGCACTGGCTGCTATATCTAGGACAATTCGGAACAGGCCCGGCGAATCAAACAGCTGTTCAGCTGTGCGCACCGGGATCACTAACATATCGCGAAGATCTAAACCCAAAGATTCACCGCGCTCCTCTAACACTCCGACAACGCGCATTCGGCGATCACCAATTCTCACCCACTCCCCAAGCGCACGACTGTTGCCAAATAGCTCGCGCTTAAGTTTTACCCCGAGCACGCAGACTGCCATCGCCTCTGTACGGCTTCGTGGCGAGAGGATTCTGCCAGCGCCCACATCCAGTTTGCGCACGGCAAAAAAAGCATCGGTACTGCCCAGAGTAATCACCTCACGGGAGCGACTATCCCGCGCCACTGTAGTCATGCCGGCAATAATTGGCGCCATAGCCAGGACACCGGGAATTCTTCCCAGGGCATTGGCATCCTCGAGCGTCAGGTCGCGAGGTACGGCACCGTAGATAGGGGGGCCACTGCCGGTAGTCTCCTTGCGCCCGGGAAGAACAATTAACACCCGATTGCCCAGCGCTGAAAACTCGCGATCAACATAGCGTCGCGCGCCCTCGCCGAGACTGGTCAAGAGAATCACTGAGGCAACGCCAATGCCCACCGCCAACAACAGAAGACAGGTGCGCACCCGATGACGCTGGAATATCTGCCCAGTAAAAACAAACTGATCAAGCAGTTTCATTTTTCACCTGAGGGCTATTGCTATCGTTATGGCTATGGTCGTGATCAATCTGCCCGTCGACCATGCGAATATGGCGCGTCGCGCGATCACCGATAGTCTGGTCATGGGTGACCATAATCAGGGTAATACCTTCGCGATTTAATTTTTCCAATACCTCAATGACCTCGCCCCCTGAACGGGAATCCAGGTTTCCCGTGGGTTCATCGGCAAGCAGCAGTCGCGGACGCATAACAATGGCCCGGGCTATGGCGACACGCTGTAACTGGCCTCCGGATAACTGATTGGGTTTATGCCTGGCGCGCGAGGTCAGACCAACCATCTCCAACACTTCGGCAACCGCCTCGCGGCGCCTTTTCAGCGGCTGCTCGGCGAGCATCAGTGGCAGCTCAATATTTTCAAAGGCGGTCAAGCGATTGACCAGATGAAATGACTGAAAAATAAATCCGATATTCGCACCGCGCAATCGCGCGCGGCGCTCTTCCGCGAGTTGCTCGGTGGCAATATCATCAAACCAGTAGCGGCCGGAATCCGGGCGGTCAAGCAGGCCAATCATATTCAACAGTGTCGATTTACCGGAGCCCGAGGGACCCATCACCGACAGGTACTCGCCGGACGCAATTGTCAGACTGACATCGCGCAGCGCGCGCAGGGGCGATTCGCCAACCTGGTAGGTCTTGTTGACCCTCTCGAGCCTGATCACTGGGCAACAACCACTTCGGCACCTGCGGTTATACCCTTAATGCCAATGTTACCGACAATTAGATCGCCCTCCTCAAGCCCGCCAAGGACTTCACTGTAGTGCCAATTGGCCAACCCAATCTCAATCTTACGCTGCTGTATAAGGTTATCTTCATCAACTACGAGGACAAATGTCTCATCGACAATTAATTCGGTTGGCACTCGCAGGGCGCTGCTTTTGGCTTCGAGAATTACCTCCATATCGGCGCTATAACCGGCCAATAACCTTGGCATATCTGCATCGGGCAGTAGATCAGCTTCTACCTCGACGGTTCTCGCCTGCTTTTCATAGTCCAGTACATAGGTTGAAATTCTGCGAATGGTGGCGGGAAAATCCCGGTCGCGAAAAGAATCCATAGTGACCCGCACCGGCATTCCGACGGCAATATCCGAAGCATCGACTTCATCAATTGGCGCGCTGATGTAGTGACAGTTGTCGGTTAACAGGTCGATAGCCGGCGGGGTTGGCACCCCCGGAGGCGATGGTGTGGAGAACTCCCCCACCTCACCGGTGACCTCGGCAACGCGTCCGGCAAAGGGGGCGTTAAGGTAGGTCTGGGCCAAAACTGCCTCGGCGAGCTTTAAACTGGCCAGTGCCTGGGTTTGCATGGCATCCGCTGCGGCACAGGCTGCCGCACTCGACTGGGATTTTGCTGCAGCTAAATCGGCCCGCTCTGCAGAGATCAGTTTCTGTTCCAGTAAACGAGAGAGGCGACTCGCCTCACGGGCATCAGATGCAGCCGCTATACAGATACTTTGATGTTCCTTGTTGGCCGCTTGCACCTGTGCTCTGGCCTGCTCGACCTGGGCCTGCCGATCGTTATTCCACAGGGACATCAACAACTGTCCCTTTTCGACCTGATCGCCCTCGCGAACATACAGCTCGGCGATTTGGCCGCCAATTGGCAGCGACAATTTTGAGCGCAGACACGCATTAACTGTGCCGGCACGGGTATTTGAAACCGTTTGCTCAACCACCCCTGAAGAGACTTTTACCAGCTTTACCTCCGGCAGCTCTGGCCTTGATAAGCGGTAACCAAGTGCCACCAGGACGACAATAATGACAGCGACGAGCAATCTCTTCTTCATAGCAATTCCTTCCTTAAATTACCCATTCAATGTAGTTAATTGTCAGGGAGGTTTCTACTGCGTGACAAGAAATGCCGGGGTCCGCCGGTCTCTATATGATTTACAGCAACTCCGCTGGAAAACAGCAACAAAAAAGGCCCTTTGAGATAGATACAAAGGGCCTTTTTAGAAAATCCCGTTTACGCTTCGGGTTTTGGCTTTGCCTTGGCTTTGGGCGCGGCTTTGGCTTTTGCCTTTGGAGCGGCCTTGGCTTTGGCTTTAGGAGCAGCTTTGGCTTTTGCCTTGGGTGCGGCCTTGGCTTTTGGCGCCGCTTTAGCCTTGGCTTTGGGAGCAGCTTTGGCTTTTGGTGCGGCTTTGGCTTTTGGTTTGTCTTTGGGAGCTTCCTCCGCTGCAGGTGCGGGTTCTTCTTCCGCTGAGGGCTCTTCAACAGCTGAGGGCTGTTCTTCCGCTGAGGGCTGTTCTTCCGCTGAGGGCTGTTCTTCCGCTGAGGGCTCTTTATCCGCTGAGGGCTCTTCTTCCGCTGAGGGCTCTTCAACAGGCGCCGGTTCTACGGGAGTTTCCTCTGCGACAGGTGCAGGGGCCTCGTCAACAACTGGCGTTTCTTCGACAGCAGTCTCTACAACCTCTGCAGGGTCTTCTTGGGCAACTGGTGGGGCTGGCTGGGCGGTCTTGATTAAGCCTTCAGCCAAAAGAATAGTAACTTTTGCGTCTGCATTTACCCAGTTCTTTTCAGCATCTTTAACTGCATAGCGACCTGAGCCTTTTTGGTAAACAGTGTATTCCTTAGTCTTTTTTATAACTTTCATCGGTAACACCTCTTATTATGATTACTCGTCTGAGTTTATAGTTTTTCCTTATACCGCCTCTTAATTCTTGTTTTAGTATCTCTATTTCGCTTTCCAGAGAATCCACGGCCTCTGTATCCTACCCGAAAAACAGCGGCCGTGGGAATATGTCCCCTATCCTGGTATATCTAATAAAGTTTTACCCCTCGGTATCTTTACTGCGTAATTTAATACTCAATTCACGCAGCTGGGCGCTATCGACATCACCGGGGGCATCAGTGAGCAGACAGGCCGCTGACTGGGTTTTCGGGAAGGCGATAACATCGCGAATAGAATCCGCACCGACCATCAACATAATTAGTCTGTCCAGGCCAAATGCCAATCCACCGTGTGGTGGTGCACCGTGCTTAAGGGCATCCAGCAGAAAGCCAAACTTCTCGCGCTGCTCTTGTTCATTGATGCCCAGCACTTCAAATACAGTCTCCTGCATATCTTGGTCGTGGATACGAATAGAACCACCGCCCAACTCACAGCCATTGAGCACCATATCGTAGGCGCGTGACAGCGCTTCAGCAGGATTGGCCTTGAGCTCTTCTTTTGTACAAGAAGGCGCAGTAAATGGATGGTGCAGTGGCGTCAAACCACCTTTATCTGTGGTTTCAAACATCGGGAAATCGACAACCCACATCGGTGCCCACTCTTTGGTATAGAGATTTAAATCTTCTCCGACCTTGCAGCGCAGTGCACCGAGAGCCTCGGATACGATCTGCGACTTGTCGGCACCAAAGAAGACGATATCGCCATTCTTGGCATCCAGACGCTGCATAATATTCATCGTCACTTCATCGCCGAGGAATTTAATAATCGGTGACTGCAAGCCTTCTATACCTGTCTCAATGGCATTGACCTTAATCCAGGCCAAACCCTTGGCGCCGTATATGGAGACAAACTTGGTATATTCATCAATCTTCTTGCGCGAGATCTCAGCGCCGCCAGTTACCTTTAGGGCTGTCACTCGGCAGGCGGGATCGTTAGCCGGACCGGCAAACACTTTAAACTCGATATCCTTAAGCAGGTCTTTAATCTCGACCAGCTCCAGAGGAATACGCAAATCTGGTTTATCGGAACCATATTTTTGCATGGCATCCGCATAGGTCATGCGCGGGAACTCAGCAAACTCAACACCGAGGTGCTCAGCGAAGATTCCGCGAATCATGGTTTCGGTGGTCGACATAATGTCTTCTTCATCGACAAAAGAGGCTTCTATATCAATCTGGGTGAATTCAGGCTGGCGATCGGCGCGCAGATCTTCGTCGCGGAAACACTTGGCGATCTGGTAGTAGCGGTCAAAGCCGGCAACCATCAACAACTGTTTAAACAGCTGCGGCGACTGCGGCATGGCAAAGAACTGGCCGGGATGGGTTCGCGACGGAATCAAATAGTCTCTGGCACCCTCTGGAGTAGCGCGGGTCATAATTGGCGTTTCAATATCCAAAAATCCATCGTCCACAAGGTAATTGCGAATTGAGGAGGTAATTTTTGAACGGAAGCGCAGGCTGTTTTGCATCTCTGTGCGACGCAAATCCATGTAGCGATACTTGAGGCGCACATCTTCACCGACGGTGACATGCTCGTCGAGCTGGAATGGCGGAGTCTCTGCGCTGTTGAGAATCTCGAGGGCTGTACCGTAGACTTCAATCTCACCAGTGGCCATATTCGGATTGACAGTGGCTTCACTTCGAGCGCGCACTTTACCGGTTACCTTGAGGACATATTCAGAGCGAACTCGGTCAGCCTGGGCGAAAAACTCACCGGCATCCGGATCGAAAACAACCTGGACAATACCCTCGCGATCGCGCAGATCAACAAAGATTACCCCGCCGTGATCGCGACGACGATCAACCCAGCCGCACAGGGTTACTTCTTCATCAATATTTTTACTGGTGACTAATCCACAATAGTTAGATCGATACATCTGCTGTCTATCCCTACTCTAATTCGTTTAAATTTTTATTTAAGCTACTCTGGCGCTTTCATCAGTTCAGCTTTCTTTGTTACTACTCAGATTCTTTTTACTGCCTGTCTTAAAGTCTGTCTCGTACCAGCCGCTGCCACTTAAACGAAACCCGCCAGCGGATAACAGTTTCTTCAATTGAGGTTTTGCGCAGGCCGGACAGTCTACAAGTGTCGCATCACTTATCTTTTGCAGAGCCTCGAGCTGATGATCACAGGCATTACAGCGATACTCATATATAGGCATATCTTAACTTCCCAACCACTATTAAACAGCTGCTACTTTACTAGCAGGTAAAAAAGCGCAGCATTATACCTCAGCCCCTGCGCTTCGAGAATGCCCCTGCGGATGCTTAAACCGCTGAAAGCCAAAAAAAGCCCTAAAATATGGCTATTCGTGGCACAACGCTAAAACAGCGGCTATAAATAATGTCGAGGCCCTGTAAGCAGTTGCCCTCGACTCGACAGGGATAGTGTAAATCTTAGATGCATAAAGGACGTGATAATGGCTGTTAAAAAAGGTTCAGCGAAATCGAAACCAAGGACAAAGGCAAAAGCACCCGCCAAAGGTAAAACTCCCACGAAATTAACCGCAGCACGCAGTTCAGCCGCTAAAAAACCATCAGTGGTCAAAAGCACCGGAAAAAAGGCCGCCAGAAAAAACACGCAGCCAGCGAAGACCACAGTTAAAAAATCCGCGACCAAAAAGCCTGTAACCAAAACGCCTGTAACCAAGAGCACCACCAAAACAAACCGCAAGATGACAGCCGTTAGCGAGCGTTACAGCAAAATGCAAATTATCAGCGAACTGGCGACTAACACCAATTTGACCCGCAAGCAGGTTAATTCGGTGCTTGATGAACTGGCAATTCTGGTTGGGCGGCATGTTAAAAAGCGATCAGTGGGTGAGTTTGTCCTGGCCGGCTTGATTAAAATCCACACGGTTAAGCGCCCGGCGAAAAAATCATACAAGGGGATAAATCCGTTTACCGGTAAAGAGACCACCTTCAAAGCGCGACCAGCCTCTGTAGCGGTTAAGGTTCACGCGCTGAAAGGGCTCAAGGATATGGCTCAGTGAAAGCCCCAGGGCAGCTAGAAAAGGGTTCCTGCGTGGAAGAGGCAAACACTAAAGAGGCTGGTCAGGCACCAGACCCTGAGGCTCAAGTGAAGCCGCGATTCGCGCGACCCTGTGCGCCAGCATATCCTCCGAATAGGCCACAGGTGCCATCGCCCCCCAGACCGGCCCAGGCCATGCCGCGTCGCTTTTAAATCTGGCTATGTGATGCATGTGCAATTGCGCCACCATATTTCCAATGGTGGCGATATTCATTTTGTCTGCGGCAAAAAGCCCCGCCATGCACTCCGCCAGAGTGCAGGACTCCTGCAAGAGCTGTCGTTGATCGGCAGCATCCAACTGATATATCTCTTTTACGCCCTCTCTCTGCGGCACCAAAATACACCAGGGATAGTTGGCATCCCTACTGAGAAGCAAAAGACTCAGCGGAAAGCGCCCTACCAGGACAGTATCCGCCTCAAGTTGTGGATGCAATTGAAACATTTTTACCTCATATCTGCTTATGGCTGTACCGCGACTGCAACGCACCGTAAAATAGCCGACTTAAATTCATTGACCACCAGTGTAAGAGAAACCATGCGCGCCAGCCAATACCTGATTTCGACAAAAAAAGAATCACCCGCCGACGCTGAAGTTATCAGCCATAAACTCATGCTGCGAGCCGGAATGATTCGCAAAGTCGCCTCGGGACTCTATTCATGGTTGCCCATAGGGCTGCGCGTATTCCGCAAAGTTGAAGCCATCGTTCGCCAGGAAATGGATAAGTCCGGTGCCCAGGAAATTATGATGCCGGTGGTACAACCTGCTGACCTCTGGGAAGAGTCCGGGCGCTGGGGACAGTTTGGCCCGGAGCTGCTACGCATCAAGGACCGTCACGACCGTGAGTTCTGTCTTGGCCCAACCCATGAAGAGGTGGTGACCGATATTATTCGCAATGAAATTCGCAGTTACAAACAACTACCGGCCAATTTCTACCAGATTCAAACCAAATTCCGTGATGAGCGCCGCCCCCGTTTCGGTGTAATGCGTACCCGAGAGTTCTGCATGAAAGACGCCTACTCCTTTCATGTGGACAGCGATTCACTGCAACAAACATACGATTTAATGTACCAGACTTATTCGGCAATCTTCCAACGCACAGGATTGGTATTTCGCGCCGTGCTTGCAGACACCGGCAGTATTGGTGGCAGTGTCTCCCATGAATTCCATGTGCTGGCAGACTCGGGAGAAGATGCCATTGTCTTCTCCACCGAGAGCGACTATGCAGCCAATATAGAAAAGGCGGAAGCACTTCCATCTGACACTAGGGCAACTGCAGGCAGCGCTAAAATGGCTGAACTTGCCACTCCCGGCGTGCGCACTATTGAGGATCTCTGCGCCTTCGTGAACAGCAGCCCCGAGCAGTGCCTGAAAACCTTGATTGTCAGCGCCGCCGATGACGAAGGTAACAGCCAGCTGTTTGGCTTGATGGTGCGTGGCGATCATGAGCTCAATGAAGTCAAGGCACAGCACGCGCTAGGATTGGCAACTGAGGTAACCTTTGCCAGCGAAGAGCAGATTAAGGCAACCCTGAATTGCTCGCCCGGTTCATTGGGGCCAGTCAATTTAAACCTGCCTATGGTGGTTGATCACAGTGCCGCACAACTCAGCGACTTTACCTGTGGCGCCAACCGCGATGGCTATCACCTCAGCGGCGTTAACTGGCAGCGCGACTGCGGCGACTATACGGTTGCCGATATACGCAATGTGGTGGCCGGTGATGCCAGCCCCGATGGCAAAGGCATACTGGAAATTAAACGCGGTATCGAAGTGGGGCATATCTTTCAACTCGGCACCAAGTACAGTGAAGCCATGAAAGCCACAGTGCTCGATGAAAATGGCAAAGAGCAGACTATGTCCATGGGTTGTTATGGCATAGGGGTCAGCCGAATTGTCGCCGCCGCTATCGAGCAGAATCACGATGACAATGGCATTATCTGGCCCGACGCTATAGCGCCCTTCAAGATTGCCATTGTGCCAATTAATATGCACAAATCAGAACGCGTAAAAGAGATCTGCGAAAGCCTCTATGAAAAACTTTGCAGCGCCGGTTACGAGGTGCTCTTTATGGATGAGGCCAAAGCGCGATTGGGCGGTATGCTGGCAGATGTCGAACTGATCGGTATACCTCACCGCATCGTCATCGGCGATCGCGGCCTCGAGGGCGGCACTGTCGAATATCGCAATCGTCGCGAAGCGGAAAACCAACATATAGCTATGGATAAGCTGGATGCCTTTATTAGCGAGAATATCTCCAAGTAACTATCTGATCAGCGTTGTTCTACTGCTGATAGTGGCTGCGCCGGGGCACTTTGCCTTGGCGCAGCCGGTTAAAAAAACAGTCGCACCAGTTACAGTCCCAGAAGCGTCACTGATTCAGGCTTTGAAAACCGCCGCCTCTGCCGCCCACAGTTTCGACAATGCCTACGACGCAGAAGTCTGGCTGGTTGCCAAAGATCGCCCGCTGGCGAACATCATCACAGACCCGCAACAGCGTCTTGACCTGCTTAAACTGATTCATGCCGAGGCCTCCCTGGCTCAGCTGCAACCGGAAATTGTCCTGGCGCTTATTGAAGTGGAGAGCCGCTTTGATAGCTATGCTGTCTCCAGCGCCGGCGCTATGGGCATGATGCAGATAATGCCATTCTGGAAAAAAGAGATTGGCCGCCCCAATGACAACCTGATCGATATCCAGACCAATCTGCGCTACGGCTGTACGATCCTCAGGTATTACCTCGATAAGGAAAAGGGTCGTCTCGCTGATGCCCTGGCCAGATACAATGGCAGCTATGGTGAATACTGGTATGCCGAGCGGGTGCTGGATGCCTGGGCAAAGAATTGGCGTTAGCTCAGTGTTCTATTAGTTCAAACGCTGAGAGGGTTTCTGGTATCGGCTGGAGATCCCTCGGGGCTGTGCTTTGTCGGGATGACATTAGGTGGCTGTACCCCTAAAATCAGCACTCAGCCCTGCTAAATGACACCAAAGAACAGTACTCCAGGTAAAAAATGCCCCTACTCTTAAATTGCGATCTCGGCGAGTGCAGTGAAGCCTGGGAAACCGGCCTCGGCGAACAGGTGATGCCATTTATCGACCAGGCCAGTATCGCCTGTGGTTTTCACGCTGGCGATCACCGCCTGATGAAGAAAACACTGCTCGCTGCCAAACAGCACAATATTGCCGTCGGTGCCCACCCCAGTTACCCGGACTCTGTTGGCTTTGGCCGTCGCTCCATGAACCTGCCACCCGCGGAGGTCATAAAACTGCTTGAGCATCAGGTTCGCTCACTTTGCGGGATAGCCGACCGCCTCGAAATACCCGTTACCTATGTTAAACCCCACGGTGCCCTTTACAACGATATGATGACCAATGGCCATCTGCGCAGCGCTATTATGCAGGCAATTATTAATAGCTCAGCAGCCCGGGATCGACCCCTTGCTTTTATGCTGCAGGCCACGGCAGATACCGAGATCCACCGTCAGGAAGCGCGGATGTTTGGTCTTGAGCCTATCTTTGAGGCCTTTGCCGATCGCTGTTATAACGATGATGGCAGCCTGCTGCCGCGCAGTAGGACTGAAGCCATACACAGTCCTGAGAAAATACTTGAACAGGTGCAACAGCTAAACAATCACGGTTCCGTCACCACCGTCAGCGGTCTACGATTAGCACTTCAGGCGGACTCCCTGTGCGTCCATGGCGACAACCCTGAGGCTGTCAATACCATTGAACAAATACGTCGACTACTCCATCCATGAGTACAGAGAAGACCATTGCCATTGCCGGCGAGAATGCCCTGATTGTCTATTTTTCTGACAAACCCGGCGCAGCTGTCTCTACTGAGATTGCCAATACGGCAAAAAAACTTCAAACCTACCTGGGTGCAACTCTGATTGACCTGGTGCCGTCCTATGCTTCCCTACTGGTTATTTTCGATCCCTTTAAAACTGACCATCACTCTGTCAACCGAGCCATCTGCACTGCTATAAACGCCTCAACTAAAAGTGCTCCAGCAGCGCGCACCACCAGCCAGTCGCTGGTAACCCTACCGGTCTACTACAGCAGTGAATCCGGTCCCGACCTGCACAGCGTTGCCGACAATGCAGAGCTTTCGGTAGAGGAGGTTGTCAGCCTTCACCAGCAGGGCGAATACCAGGTCTATGCCATCGGCTTTGCACCGGGTTTCGCCTACCTTGGGGAAGTTGATCCACGTATAGCCACAGCCAGGCTCGCCACTCCCAGACAGCATGTCCCACGGGGCAGCGTAGCAATCGCCGATCGCCAGACGGCGGTCTATCCATCAGACTCTCCCGGTGGTTGGAACCTGATAGGACGCTGCCCAACACTAATGTTTAACCCTCAGGCAACACCGAGCATGGCCGTCGCGGTTGGTGACCGGGTGCGCTTTGAAGCCATTGACAGAGCCACATTTATTGCCATGGGCGGTGTGCTGTGAGCTTGCAGGTTATCAAGCCGGGTATCCTCAGCCTGCTACAGGATGGCGGGCGCTTCGGTCATCAGGGCATGGGAATCACCACTGGTGGCCCGGTGGATAGCAACGCCTTTTACTGGGCCAACTTGCTCTGTGAAAACTCTCGGAATAGCGCCTGCATTGAAGTCACCACCGGCGGCTTGAGATTGGCCTCAACGGTTAAAACATGCCTGGCAGTGACTGGCGCTAGTGTTTCATTGCGAATTAACAGTAAGGCTGTCGAACTTTGGCAGAGCCACAGCATTAACCCCGGAGACTGTATTGAACTGGGCTTTGCCAGCAGCGGCAGTCGCGCCTACCTGGCGGTTGCCGGCGGCTTCTTAGCCGAACCTGTTTTCGATAGTGTCGCCACTGTTATCCGCGAGAATCTCGGTGGCCTGAGTGGTGATGGCTCGCCTTTAAAAACGGGTGATCTATTGCCCTGCAAATCAGTGGAAGAGCCCCAACTGTGGCGACTGCCAGAAAGCCTAATAACAGATTACAGCCAAAATTCAGCCCATCTAAGAGTAATACTCGGCTGCCAGCAAGAAGCTTTTAGCGAAGCACAAAAACAATTGTTTTTTAGCTCTGAATACAGGGTTAGCCAATACTGTGACCGTATGGGGTATCGCCTTCAGGGGGCGTCAATAACTCCCGCGATAGAGAGCATGCTCTCCGAGGGGATCTGCCTTGGCGCAGTCCAATTTCCCGCTGATGGGCAGCCGATTGTTCTGCTCAATGATCGACAGACTATGGGCGGCTATCCTAAAATTGGCTCGGTACTGTCACTGGATATTGGCAAACTGGCGCAACTAACCGCGGGAGGCGCAGTGCACTTTAAGCCTATCAGTATAGATCAGGCGCAAACACTATTGGCCGAGCATAAAACCCAATTTGACGCCAGATCCGACGCCCTGATTAAAATCGACAACTAAAGTTTTGCTTGTAACAGGGCCTGCTGATACCATTTTTGCCCAAGGGATAATTTGCACCGCAGTCCCATCGACCAAAGGAAACATATGAATATCGCATTTCTCAATGGAACCTACCTGCCACTGGAAGAAGCCAGAATATCGCCACTCGATCGCGGCTTCCTATTTGGCGATGGTATCTATGAAGTTGTGCCCTCCTACAGCGGCAAAATGGTTGGCTTTGCCCCCCATATCGAGCGAATGAATGATGGTCTGTCTGCCATTGGTATTGATCTCGGCTGGTCGCAAACTGACTGGGCCGATCTCTGCAAGGAGCTGGTTGAGAAAAATGGCGCCGGCAACCTTGGACTCTATCTGCATGTCAGTCGCGGTGCCGACAGCAAACGTTTTCATGGTTACCCGGAAAATACCACGCCAACGGTATTCGCCTTTGCCTTTACAATTGCCCCTCCGCCAGTGGCTGACAAAGCGCAGGCCAAGCACTACAGAGTTACCACCGACCGCGACCTGCGCTGGGAACGCTGCCAGATTAAGTCCACCGCCCTGCTCGGCAATGTTCTGCACTTCCAGCAAGGCTACAGTCAGGGCAATGATGAAACACTGCTGTTTAATGCTGACAATCAGCTCACCGAAGCCAGTTCTTGCAATGCCTATATAGTCAAAGACGGCGTGGTGATCACACCACCGCTGGATAACCAACTGCTGCCGGGCATAACCCGTTATATTCTGCTGGATATCCTGCGCCGCGATGGGGGTATTCCCGTTGAGGAGCGTATTGTTACTATGGAAGAGGTGCGCAACGCCGATGAAGTATGGATTACCAGCTCCTCCAAAGAGATTGGTGCCGTCGTAGAGATTGACGGCGTGCCCGTAGGCAGCGGGGACATTGGCGATGTATGGCTGGCGGCACAAAGGCTATACTCTGCTGAAAAATATAATTACTAATAAACTTTTTTAACAGAATTCATATATGTCACGACCAACCCTGGCAATGATCGACCTGCAGGCACTGCGCGATAACTTTGCCCTCGCCCAGTCACTGGCAGCAGATTCCCAGACCATGCCGATGGTCAAAGCCAACGCCTATGGTCACGGTATGGTCGAAGTTGCCCAGGCCCTTGCCGAGGTTGCTCCGGCCTTTGGTGTCGCCTGTATTGAGGAGGCACTGGTACTTCGCGATGCCGGAATCTGCCAGCCTATCCTGCTGCTCGAGGGCACTTTTAGCGCTGACGAGGTCAATACCGCCGCGCTTAAGGGCCTGTGGTTAATGGTCGAAAACCACGTCCAGAAAGAGGCTGTCCTGAATGCCGATATAGCCCAGCCAGTCAATGTTTGGCTAGGTGTGGACACCGGCATGCATCGCCTTGGCTTTCCCCCTGAGGACGTCGCCGCGGTCTACCAGAGCCTGAGTGATAGTCGCAATATCAATGACCAGATTGTTGTCGCCTCACACTTTGCCTGCGCAGAAGATTTCGCCAGCGATTTTACCGACCAGCAGATGGCGACATTTGAACAAGCTGTTGCGTCTATAGCGTCCACTGGACAGGATCAATTAAAAACCAGCCTGGCCAATTCCGCCTCCATACTCGCCAGACCGGACAGCCACAGAGACTGGAATCGCCCCGGCTATTTGCTCTATGGGGCATCGCCCTTTGATCACACCCAGGACAATGCAGCAAAACTTAAACCGGTAATGACTCTGACATCGGCGGTGATCTCAGTGCGCAATATCGATGTTGGGGAAAAAGTTGGCTACTCGGGAAAATGGTGCGCCGAGCGACCCTCGACAATTGCCACCATCGGTATTGGTTACGGGGACGGCTATCCGCGCTCAGCTCCCAATGGCACGCCAGTGCTGGTCAACGGTATTGAATGTCCGCTGGTAGGCAGTGTCAGTATGGATATGATTACCGTGGATGTCACCGACCTTGAAGCTGTGGCTATTGGTGATTCTGTTGAACTCTGGGGCGAGCAGCTACCGGTTAATCGTGTCGCCGAGCACTGCGCAACTCTGGGTTACGAACTGTTAACCCGAATGCCCCTGCGGGTTCCAAGAGTGTACAAATAACGGCTTCACTTTCACTTTTAATCTCGCCTATCGCTTAATCTGCAGCGCCGTTTGCGATTTCACATCCTCTATGACCACATAGGTATGGGTCTGACTTATGCCTTCAATCGTGGATAACTTCTCTCCCAGAAAACGCTGGTAATCCTGCATATCGGCCACGCGAATCTTGATCAGATAATCAAAGCCTCCGGCTACCATCTGGCATTCTAGAACCTCAGGCAAATTCATCATCTGCTGATTAAACTGACTGATCGCCTCTGTGGTAGTACTGGTCAACTGCACTTCAATATAGGCACAGAGCGCTGCATTGGCCTTTACCGGATCCAGCAGCGCGACATAGCCGGTGATAAAGCCCTCTTTCTCCAGGCGTTTTACTCGTTCAAGACAGGGCGTGGGTGTCAGATTTACCTCCCGGGCCAGGTCGACATTGGCGATGCGACCAGTGCTTTGCAAGGTATTGAGAATCTTGCGATCGGTACGATCCAGATCTGCCACTGTTTTCATACTTACCCCCTAAATAAGCAAAATACTTTCCAGAATACTTCCCAAAATACCTCCCACTACACCCTTAGAGTAATAGTCTATTAATTTGAATTTAACAGATTTATAAACTGTTAAATTGATAATTATGGAGACAAATACTGCAGCAAATAGTCGAAAATGCCAGATATTACACAGCAGAAATTTAGGGCTAAGCACTTAGAGATAAGCACCTAGGGACAAACATTTAAGGACAAACTATGAACCAGGCAGAGCTGCGCAATAAAATTCGCCATGCGACCCATCAGGATGAACATCAAGCGGTCACCCAATTGCTGCACAGCAACCCCCTCTCCAGTAGTGCACGGGATAAAATTCTTCAGGACTCTCGCCAGTTGGTCAGCAACTGCCGCGCCGATAAAAGCAGCAGCGGTACCCTGGATGCTTTCCTGCTTGAATTTGGCCTATCCAATGCCGAGGGTGTTGCCCTGATGTGCCTGGCCGAGGCTCTGCTGCGAGTGCCCGATGCGATCACCGCAGACCGCCTGATTGCCGAGAAGATTAAAGCGGGTAATTGGAACCTTCACCGCGGAAAATCTGCCTCTCTGTTTGTAAATGCCTCTACCTGGGGTCTGATGCTGACCGGCCAGTTGGTCAGCCTGGATAAGGAGATTACCCAGGATACCGATAGTTGGATAAAGCGTCTTACTGCCACTCTGGGTGAACCGGTTATTCGCGCCGCAGTCATGCAGGCGATGAAAATAATGGGCGGCCAATATGTACTCGGCCGCACTATTGGCGAGGGGCTAAAGCGCGGCACCAAACATAATCACACAGGGACTAGGTTCTCTTTTGATATGCTCGGCGAAGGGGCCCGCACTGAACCCGATGCTGTCAGGTATCTGAAAGCCTACAGCAGCGCCATCGATGAAATTGGCAATTCACCATCAGGGGGTTCTGTCTACAGCGCTAAGGATGCTGTTTATGACGCTAACGGCATTTCGGTGAAACTCTCGGCCCTGCACCCGCGCTATTACTTCGCCCAGCACCAGGTGGTGATGGACGAGTTACTGCCGCGGATTAAACAGCTGTGCCTGCAAGCCAAACAATACAATATTGGCCTGTCGATTGATGCCGAAGAAGCCTACCGACTGGATATCTCATTGGATATTTTTGAAGCACTGGCCAAGGACAGTGAACTGGATGGCTGGCAGGGTTTAGGCTTTGTATTACAGGCCTATCAAAAGCGCGCAGCGGATACCGCCAAATGGCTGATTGGTCTAGCGCGTGAAACCAATCGCCGCTTAATGGTGCGCCTGGTTAAAGGGGCCTACTGGGATGCGGAGATTAAGCACGCTCAGGAAATGGGCCTGGAGAGCTACCCGGTATTTACCCGCAAAGCCAATACCGACCTCTGCTACCAACACTGCGCCGGTGTTCTTCTGGATGCGCAAAAGGAGATCTTCCCGCAGTTCGCCACCCACAATGCCTATACCGCCAGTATGATTTTAGAACTGGCCGGCGAGCGGGAATTTGAATTCCAGCGCCTCCACGGTATGGGGCATATTCTCTACTCGCAACTTAGGAAACAGGTTAAAAACCGTCGCGGCGACACTGCACTGCCGGTGCGCGTTTATGCGCCAATCGGTAACCATAAAGACCTGCTGCCCTACCTGGTGCGCCGGCTATTGGAAAACGGTGCCAACAGCTCTTTTGTCAACCGCTTTCTCGATCACCAGACACCCGTAGAAGAACTGCTTGAAGATACCCGGGAACAGGTAACCCGTTCGTTCCCCTACCAGCATAAAATGATTCCCGTACCAGAGCAGATATTCAGGGTAGCCGGCGAAGAGCGCAAAAATGCAGCTGGTATAGATCTCGACTCGCCACTGGAAACCGCCAAGCTACTGCGCACAGTCAACCAGGTACCCCTATTGAAAGCCCAGCCGATCATTGATGGCGAAGCGGTTGAATCCGAGCTGCACGAGGCATTTAGCCCGGCAGATCAACAGCAGCTTATCGGCCATTATTCCAGGGCCTCGGAGGAGCATATTTTGTATGCCCTGGAGTCCGCTCTCAGCGCCCAGTCAGCATGGAACAAACTGGGCCATAATGCTCGCGCGGATATTCTCGATAAGGTGGCCGACCTGATGGAGCGAGACTGTGCCCAGCTAATCGGGGTAATTGCAGCCGAGGGTGGCAGGACACTGGGGGATGGTGTATCCGAGGTGCGCGAAGCTATAGATTTCTGTAGGTACTATTCATTACAGGCTAAGTCCCTGCAAGCCAGCTGTTTGCAAGGAACAGGGGTATTTCTGTGTATCAGCCCCTGGAATTTCCCCCTGGCCATCTTTGTCGGCCAGATCGCCGCAGCACTGGCCGCGGGCAATACAGTCATCGCTAAACCGGCGGCACAGACGCCGGCGATCGCCGCCCTTGCGACCAAACTATTTCATATTGCCGGTGTACCCGGCGCTGCGCTGCAACTGCTGCTCGGTAGTGGCTCGCAGATCGGCAAGCTATTAATCAGCGACAGTCGAATCGCCGGTATCGCCTTTACCGGATCCACAGTGACAGCCCAACGCATTAACCAGCAACTGGCAGCCCGCCCCGGAGGCCCTCTTCCCTTTATTGCCGAAACCGGTGGTCAGAACTGTATGGTGGTCGACTCCACCGCCCTGCCCGAGCAGGTGGTCGATGATGTGATTACTTCAGCATTTCAAAGTGCCGGCCAGCGCTGCTCAGCACTGCGAGTATTATTTATTCAAGAGGATATTGCCGACAGCACGCTAAAAATGCTTGCCGACGCCATGGCCTCAATAAGCGCTGGTGACCCCCGAGAGCTATCCAGCGACCTCGGTCCAGTTATCGATAAAACTGCGCAAGATGAGCTGCAAGCACATATTGATCGCATGCATAAAGAGGCAACATTTATAGCCAGTGTAGAGCTCGACAATAGCTGTACTAATGGCAGTTATATAGCGCCCCATGTGTTTGAAATTAACGCCCTCGAGCAACTACAGGAAGAGGTGTTTGGCCCGATCCTGCATGTGATCCGCTACGCATCGGATCAGCTTAGCGCGGTAATAGAACAGATAAATAAGACCGGCTATGGCCTAACCCTTGGCATTCACAGCCGAATCGAAGCCTTTGCCGAAACCGTCTTCCGCCATACCATCGCCGGCAATACTTATATCAACCGCAATATGGTCGGCGCCGTTGTCGGGGTAAATCCATTTGGCGGCCGTGGACTATCCGGCACAGGGCCCAAAGCCGGTGGGCCAAACTATCTGCTGCGCTTTTCTGCGACCAATAATTCAGCAGAACATAAACAGGAATTCTCAATTGATTTGGAAAATACCAGGGCAGCCGATGCAGATATGCTTGATAGGGCTATAGAGGCCATGGCTGTGTGGCAATCCACCTCTATTGACCGTCGACTTTCCATTATTAGGCAATGTAATTCCGAATTTCTGCCAGTGATTGAAGGGGTTGCCAGAGAGAAGCTTGCCAATCCCATTCAATTGCCGGGGCCAACCGGTGAAGATAATCGACTCTTGGTATTTGGTCGCGGGTTGATGGTATTGGTCGTCAGGGAAAATGATTTATTGGCTGGTGCAGAAAAGCAAATTGCCTGCGCCCTACTCTGTGGTTGTCCACTGATAGTGGTCGCCGACAAAGCCCATATCAATGAACTAACTAGCACTGGCGAGAGTTATCAGCAGGCAGGATTGCTAAATAGATTGCTGCAAATAGAACCATTGGAATGCCTAGCAGATCTTGTACAAAACAATAGTGTCGAGGGAATAATCGCCAATACTCGCAATACAGATAGCTCAGCACTGCGACAACTAATCGCCCAGAGAAGCGGCAGCATAATTCCACTGATTGAATGGCCAAAAAATAATCAAGATTATAGCTACCACTGGTTGCTATGGTTTTTAAGTGAGCGTACCAGAACAGAAAACCTGGTAGCCAGAGGGGGGAATACTCAGCTATTTAATCTGGCAGAATAAATAGAGTGAAATATCTGGATATTGTTCGCTGCGCTTAGAATGAAAAATTATTTATAAAGGTTTGAAGGTTCATTAACCTGATTGATCTCAAGTAATCTTTCACTTCGCCATATTCGAATTATTTGTAGCGCCCCTAAACCTCGGAGATAGACAATCCGATAAGGTGGGTGGATAAGCTCACGGATATGGTTCTCTGTAAATTCCGGAACAACTCTGCCTATATCTGGATGATCAGCCAGCGTCCTAATATGTTGAAAAATCGAGGCAATGAAATCATTTCCAACAGCCGGAATATCAAGCTCTAGATAATAAGCCTTGATATCCTCAAGATCACTGATTGCAGATTTGGAAAATGAAATTTCCACCAGCTTAGATGCCCAAGCTCTTTTTGGCCTCACTTATACTGAAGGTTTTACCCTCTTCAATATCCATCAACCCTTGCGCAACGGCTTTAACGAACGCCAACTCTTCTGCATTTCTTTCATACTCCTCAAGCCCCTGAACCACAGCCACTCCGCGGCCCCGACTGGTCAAAAGAACCGGACGACCGGAATCTTTGGCATGATTAACAATTTTACCGGGATTGATTTTAAGGTCGGATAAAGAGATAACATCCTGTGAGAATTTAGTGCCCATAATATGCGCCTCCAGAATCATTAAGTACTATTTATGGCACCTGTTAACAGCTGTCATAAATAAGTCTTTAGGATAGACCGCTTTCTTTAGGATTGCAAAATTAGCCTGAAACTAACTGGTCTCAGCATAACGACAAATTATCTCAATAAAATCCGCACCATACTTTTCCAGCTTGCTGTCACCCACACCGGTCAGGGTGAGAAACTCCGATGCCGACATAGGCATAATATCCACCATCTCTTTTAACGTTGCATCGTGGAAAATTACATAGGGGGGTACATTATTCTCTTCGGCCAGGTACTTTCTACACTCCCGAAGCTCTTCCCATAGCTCTTGATCTTCTGGGCGTATATCAATTTTTTTCGCCTGTTTTGTAGCGGTTTTTTTGGCGGATGGCGCTTTAATTTCCTCTTTGCGCAAATACAGAGACTGCTCGCCTTTTAATACAGGCCGGCAGCTATCGGTTAATTGCAGGGCACTGTAGCCCTCAAGATCAACGCGCAGTAACCCGCGCACCACCAACTGCCGAATCACCGAGCGCCAGCGGGCCTCATGAATATCAGCACCAATACCAAAGGTACTTAACTGGTGATGGTGATGCTGCAAGACTTTTTCAGTCTCTTTGCCCTGAAGCACATCCATCACATGCACGGCACCAAAGCGCTGGCCGGTGCGGTAGACACAGGAAAGTAGCTTCTGAGCGGCCTGCGTGGCATCCCAGGTCTCTGGGGGAATCTGGCAGTTATCGCAGTTGCCACAGTGCTCCGGGGCATTGTCGGCAAAATAATTTAATAGCACCTTGCGACGGCAGCTGGTGACCTCGCAGAGACCTAACATGGCATCCAGCTTGTGGCGTTCACTGCGTTTAAATTGCTCCGAGCCATCCGACCCCTGGGCCATCTGCTGCAGACGCACCACATCTTGCAAACCATAGATCATCCAGGCATCAGCAGGTTGGCCATCGCGACCGGCACGCCCGGTTTCCTGGTAATAGGCTTCAATACTTTTTGGCAGGTCCAGATGAGCGACAAAACGCACATCCGGCTTATCAATACCCATTCCAAAGGCGATGGTGGCAACAATAATCACCCCCTCTTCCCTGAGAAAACGACTCTGGTGGGTTTGCCTGAGGGGCGCAGGCAGGCCGGCATGGTAGGGCAAGGCAGTAAAACCCTGCTGAGTAAGCCAGTCCGCTGTATCCTCAACTTTTTTTCGTGACAGGCAGTAGACAATACCCGCCTCGCTTTTGCGCTGCTTGAGGAAGTCCAACAGCTGTTTTCTGGCAGTGGTTTTATTGGCAATGGCATAGCGAATATTGGGACGATCAAAACCACTGATATAGGCTTTTGCGTGACTGAGGGAGAGGCGCTGAATAATCTCCTGCCGAGTTCGTATATCCGCCGTTGCGGTAAGGGCAATTCGGGGAATGTCTGGAAAGCGCTCGCTCAATAAACTCAGGGACAGATAATCAGAGCGGAAATCATGCCCCCACTGGGAGACGCAGTGAGCTTCGTCGATGGCAAACAGGGCTAATTTACAGCGCTGCAGCAGATCCAGGGTATAGGGCTGAATTAGCCTTTCAGGCGCAATATAGAGCAGATCCAACTGTCCGGCTAACAATTGCTGTTCAATAACCTGTTGGTCGCTGCGGGCGAGGCTGGAGTTTAAGAAAGCCGCCCTGACACCCAGCTGCTGCATCGCGTCGACCTGATCCTGCATAAGCGCAATCAAGGGAGATACTACAACACCGACGCCATCGCGCAGCAGCGCGGGAATCTGGTAGCAGAGTGATTTACCACCCCCGGTGGGCATCAACACCAAGGCATTATTGCCGGCGCATACCTGCTCAATAATTTCGGCTTGATGACCGCGAAAGCTGCTGTAGCCATACAGGCTGTTTAAAATCTCTAGCGCGTCTTTTGGCATAGGTTGTCACGTTCCGTGTAAAGCTTGAAGGATTTTACAGCTGCCACTCAGTGCGGCCTGCGAAGCTGTCACCATTATTGGTAAAGCGGATAAAAGAGGGGCTGACGCGGTAGAAATGTGATTTAGCAAAGGCCGAACCGATAAAGCGTTCCTGATCACTGGCAGGGTTATCTATTAACCCTCTGACCTCAGGGAAGCGGGCAAAGTACAAATCAGCAATCCTGTCCCTATCGGCCACCTTGGTGATAGTGCCGTGGATCTGCGCTCCGCATATGGACTGCCAGTTACCCGTGTAATCAGAGTAGATTGAGAGCGCTGCACTGCCATTGGTTGGCAAACTTTTTATATGCCGGCTGTTGCCAGAAGACAAAAAATAGAGCGCAAATGGTTCCTCAGTTGTGTCGGCCACATAGAGCACTGGTGCTGACCAGGGCCCGCAGGCATCAGCGGTTGCAATAGTGAGAACCGATTCCCTGTTAAGGAATTGATGCAGCTTGGTGAAATCTTTTACCTGCTCCGTCACTTTAGGTATTGCCCTGCCAGCGCTTCATACCATCCATTTCAATATCAAACAGATCAAGGATTCGGGCAACAGTGTGATTAACAATATCGTCAACGGTTTTTGGCTCGCTGTAAAATGCCGGTGATGGCGGGCAGATAATGGCACCGTATTGGCTGGCTTTATACATTAACTCGCAGTGGCCGGTATGCAGGGGCGACTCCCGGGGAACAATGACCAGCTTGCGGCGCTCTTTTAGCACCACATCGGCAGCGCGAATCAGCAGATTATCTGCGTAGGAATTTACAATCCCAGAGAGGGTTTTCATTGAACAGGGAACCACAATCATACCGGCAGTTTTAAACGAGCCACTGGCGATGGTGGCGCCGATGTTCTTATTATTGTGTACTTCGTCGGCCAGTGCTTCGACATCTTCCGGTTTCCAGTCGGTTTCAATACCGATATTCATGCGGGCAGCCTGGCTCATCACCAAATGGGTTTCTATATCACTGCGTTCTGCCAGCACCTGGAGCATTCGAATGCCGTAGATAACGCCGCTTGAGCCTGATAGACCAATAATAAGTCGCATGATGATTCCTTGTTTTGGCAGACTATTTTGCCTTTTTTAGTTTCAGCTGGATAGTGAAACTTACCCGAGTGATACGTTGATGTGGGGGTTGTGGTTTGGCGTGGGATAGCCTCTGCAGCTACTTCCGGCATTACTATGGCCAGAGGTTGTGGCTTGGTGTGGGATAGCCTCTGCAGCTAGCCTTGAGATCGGTCCCATGAGTTTAACCTTTTCAGCGCTCCCGCAACTCGCTGCGCTCAAACAAGCGCTCGCTCAACCTGAAAACCTTAAACTCATAAGCGGGCCCTGACTGATCTCAAGGCTAGCTGCAGAGACTATTTGCAAGATTCTCTGGCTCTGGAAGCTTTATTTGTAACTGAGTTTGCACCAATTCTTTTTGCGGCGAGCTAGGCGCAAGGTTATGGATAGATCAGAAAGAGAATAATCGACGACTCACTATTTACAGTATATATTCGTCTTTAAATAGCCAAATAAATACTTAAAAAAATTCAACAGGGGACCCCATGAGCCACACAAAAACTATAAATGCCTACGCCGTATATGAGGCTGGTGGTGAATTTAAGCCTTTTCAATATAACGTATCTGAGTTGCAAGCCAACGAAGTTGAGATCGATGTTCTACACTGTGGGATCTGCCACAGTGATATGAGTATGGCCGAAAATGAATGGGGCATGTCGCAATACCCTCTGGTTGCCGGCCACGAAGTTATCGGCAAAATTGCTGCCAAAGGTACCGACGTAAAAAACATGGCTGTCGGCACCCTAGTTGGATTGGGCTGGCACAGTGGTTATTGTGGGTACTGTAATTCCTGTAAGACAGGCGACCAAAATTTGTGCCCAACCGCACAGGGAACCATTATTGCCCATCATGGTGGTTTTGCCGAAAAAGTTCGTGCCCAAGCATCCAGTGTGGTGGCAATTCCCGAGGGCATTGACCCCGCCTCAGCAGGCCCTCTTCTGTGTGCAGGCATTACCGTTTTTAATCCGATTGTGCAGTTCGGCATCAAATCTACCGACAAGGTAGCGGTTATCGGTATTGGTGGGCTTGGCCATCTGGCACTGCAATTTCTCAATGCCTGGGGCTGTGAGGTAACGGCATTTACTACCAGTGAATCGAAGTGCCAGAAAGCGCAGCAACTAGGTGCTCACAAAACACTAAATTCTCGTGATGAGACTGAAATTGAAGCTGCTGCCAATTCTTTTGACTTTATTATCTCGACAGTCAATGTAAAGTTGGACTGGAATCTCTACCTGAGCACCCTCAAACCCAAGGGACGCCTGCATTTTGTCGGTGCCACCACAGACCCTCTCGATCTGTCTGTTTTTCCAATGCTAATGGCTCAGCGATCGGTTTCTGCATCGCCAGTGGGTAGCCCAGCCACCATTGAATCTATGCTGGATTTTGCTCGCCTGCACAATATTAAACCGCAGGTCGAAAGCTTTTCCATGAGCAAAATTAATGACGCGTTTGCGCACTTAAAATCTGGCAATGCGCGCTTCAGGATTGTGCTATCAAATGAGTAATCTAGAGTAAGGAAAAACCCAAAGGCCGCGACGATCGTTCAAATAGCGCCTGGCTCTTCCCTTGAGATCAGTTAGGGCCCGCTTATGGTTTTGTCATTTTCAGGTTGAGCGAGCGCTTGTTTGAGCGCAGCGAGTTGCGGGAGCGCTGAAAATGACAAAACCATGGGACCGATCTCAAGGAAAGAGCCAGGTGCTATTGCGCTCCAGCTCAACAGATCTCTCACTAAGTTCGAGATAACAGATGGAAAACCGATATAACAATTGCAGGAAAGTGTATAAGACAGATACGAAAAAGGCCTGCAGTTGCAGGCCTTTATATTAATAACTTCAGTACCACACTAGGTCATAGACAAAATAACCTTTCCCTTAGCACGACGTTCCGAAATAGAAGCAAAAGCCTCTTTGTAATTATCCAGCGGATAAACCTCAGTCACCAGCGGCGAAAACTTACCGCCGTCAATCATCGTAATCAACTCCTGAAAATTCTTATAGGACTCCCGGGGAAACTTGGTCGCCCAGGTTCCCCACCAGACACCAACAATAGAAGCCCCTTTCAGCAGACAGAGGTTTAAGGGCATCTTGGGAATTGGCCCCGAGGCAAAACCAATCACCAAAAAGCGCCCATCCCAGGCAATAGCGCGAAACGCCTGCTCAGAAAATTCACCGCCCACGGGGTCGTAGATAACATCCGCACCCTGTCCCTTGGTCAGCGTCTTAACCTGCTCCTTAAGATTTTCAGTGGAATAATTAATTCGCAGATCAGCACCGGCCTCACAGGCAAAATCCAGCTTTTCCTCACTGCTGGCAGCAGCAATAACCGTTGCGCCCATCGCCTTGGCAATCTGGATAGTCGCAATTCCAACGCCACCCGCTGCGCCCATTACTAACAGAGTTTCGCCTGGCTGTAGCTTAGCCTGCTGCTTAAGGGCGTAATACGAAGTGCCATAGGTAATCGCAAAACCCGCCGCCTGTTCGAAACTCATGGTCTCACCCATGGGAAACGACATGTATTCCGAGGTTACACACTGCTCGGAAAAACCGCCAAAGGGAACTGTGGCAATTACTTTGTCTCCAACCTTGCGAGTATTGACACCCTCCCCCACTGCAGCGACGACACCAGCCACTTCGGCACCGGGCACAAAGGGTAGCGGCGGCTTAAATTGGTACTTGCCTTCAACAGTGAGTAGATCCGGAAAGTTCACCCCGGACGCCTTAACATCAATCAGTATTTCACCCTTGCCCACTTCTGGCGTGGGTCGCTGCTCAAGATCGAGCTTTTCTGGCGGTGCAAATTCATTGCAGACAAGTGCTTTCATCATGCAGTCCTACCCTGTAATTATTGTTATTGGTCGGTTATTTGTTACATATACTGCTTGAGTTCGCGGCGACCAATGACCATGCGGTGAACCGCATCCGGGCCATCGGCAAAGCGCAGTACACGCTGACCGCCATACCAGTTTGCCAGCGGGGTATCCTGGGATAGACCGAGACCACCGAACATCTGAATAGCTTCATCGATAATCTTTAGCGCCATATTTGGGGCCGCGACCTTGATCATTGAAATATACGGCTGCGCGGCATCGGTGCCGACATTATCCATCAGCCAGGCGGCTTTTAGGCAGAGCAGTCGGGTCATCTCAATATCAATTCGCGCCTGGGCAATAATATCCACATTAGCGCCCAACTTAGCCAGTGGACGACCAAAGGCTTCACGCTCGAGAGAACGCTCACACAGCAGCTTTAAAGCCGCTTCGGCAAGGCCAATTGAACGCATACAGTGGTGGATGCGTCCTGGCCCTAAACGCCCCTGAGCCACTTCAAAACCACGGCCCTGGCCGAGGATCATATTTTCTTTGGGGACCCGCACATCGGTAAAACGCATATGCATATGGCCGTGCGGAGCATCGTCTATATTGAAAATTTCCATGGGACGGAGGTTTTGCACTCCCGGGGTCGCAAAGGGAACCAATACCTGAGAATGACGGGAGTGACGCGGTGCATCCGGGTTGGTATTGCACATCACAATCATAATTTCACAGCGCGGATCACCGGCACCGGAGATCCAGATCTTCTCGCCATTGAGGACCCACTCGTCGCCATCGGCCACACAGGACATCGAGATATTGGTTGCGTCGGAAGAAGCCACATCCGGCTCGGTCATGGCGTAGGCAGAGCGGATTTCACCATTCAGCAGCGGTGTTAACCAGCGCTGTTTTTGCTCGTCTGTACAAAAGCGCGCCAGCACCTCCATATTGCCAGTATCTGGCGCTGAGCAGTTAAACACTTCCGGGGCCAGGTGCGAGCGACCGGTCTCTTCAGCAATATAGGCGTACTCAACGGTGTTTAAACCATGGCCACCGGGCCAGTGGGTAAGGAAAAAATTCCACAGGTTTTTCGCTTTGGCCTTGGTTTTAAGGCCCTCGAGGATGTCAGTCTGGCGTGGCGTGTAGGTCCAGCGATCACCCTTGCCGACCTCAGCGTAATACTCAGCCTCCATGGGCAGAATCTCTGTATCAATAAACTGCTTAACTTCCGCGAGAATGGGTTTGACCTTGTCGCTAATACCTAAGTCCATCTGCTAATGCCTTTTAATAATTTTAATTGTTATTGTGTAATAAGAGTTAGTAACCAGAGCTAGTAACCAGAAAGTAGCGCAAAGCGATCCCCATGATAGCTGTAGCCGCCAAATAGCATAGCCGCCGGACGAGCGCGCTTGATAAAGAAACCAATATCATACTCATCGGTCATACCGATACCACCGTGCATCTGTATCGCCTCATTGGTCGCCAGCTCGGATACCTCACAGAGTTTGGCCTTGGCAATACTCACCAGCAGCGGACTTTTGGTATCGCCTTTATCCAGCGCCTGTAGCGCCTTTAATACCACCGACTTACACAGCTCAATTTCGCTCCACCAATGGGCGGCGCGATGCTGCAGGGCCTGAAAAGAGCCGATCAGCACACCAAATTGTTTGCGCTCTTTTAGGTACCGTAGCGTGGTATCAAAAGTTTCTTGGGCTATTCCCAGCAACTCCGCTGCGAGAAATGCATTGCCCACATCCAGGGTTGCTGACAGCGCGGCAAAACCACTGCCCTCCTCCCCTAGCAGCGCAGATTCAGGAACTACAACATTATTAAAGCTGATAGTCGCGTAGTTGCGGCAATCGACCATCTCGGTACGCTGAACCTCAACACCAGCGATGGCAGGATCGACAATAAAGAGACTAACACCTTCACTATCACCTGCATCACCTGCAGTGCGCGCAGCAACAATCAGCCTGTCGGCAGTGCTGCCATCGACGACAAAGCGCTTGTTACCATTTAACAGATACCCCTGCCCGCTAGCAGTTGCTGTGGTGCTGATCTGGGTTGGCGCGTGGTGAATATTTTCATCGACCGCCAGTGCGGTGGTTATCTGCCCTGCGGCGATAGCTCCGAGCAGCTCGGTTTTTTGCCCTTCACTGGCACAGTGATTGATAGCAGTGACACCGAGAATGGCGGTTGCAAATAGCGGCGATGCGCTCAGTGTCCGCCCGCTCTGCTCGACAATCTGGCCCATACCGACATGGCCAAACGCCAGGCCGCCGTAGGCTTCGGGTACCAGAATTGCCGCCCAGCCCATATCTACCATCTGCGTCCAGAGATTGTCTGCATAGCCTTTTTCGCTACCTGCATCGCGCTGCCTGCGCACTTCGGCAAGCGGGGCGTACTCCGCCAGGAAGCCCTGCGCTGACTCTTTGAGCATTTGTTGTTCTTCGTTTATAACCATTGCCATGATCTTCTACCTTCAACCCAAGCCGAGGATGTTTTTAGCGATAATATTGAGCTGAACTTCCGAAGTTCCACCCTCTATGGAGTTGCCTTTGGTGCGCAGCCAGGTGCGCGGCGTCCAGCCGCCATTGGAGTTAGCGCCATCCCAGATCATTGCGTCACTGCCATCAATTTTCATCATCAGCTCATAGCGGCGTTTATTCAACTCGGTCCCAGCGTACTTGAGCATAGCTGAGGTTGCGCCGACACCATGGCCGGACTTAACTTCGTCGGTTACCCGCTCGGCGGTCATGGCAAAGGCTGCACCATCAATTTCCCATTTAAGGATATCCCCACGCAATATCGAGTTAGCTATTCGGCCATCCGCAACACCCAATGAGTTGGCGGCAAGCTGGCCCAGGGTTTCCGAGCCGGCATCGGTCAGGCCAAAGCCACCGATCATCTCTCGCTCGTGGGTCAGCAAGTACTTGGCGATAGTCCAGCCCTGATTGATCTCGCCAACCACCTGGTCTTTTTCCACGCGAACATTATCGAGAAAGGTTTCACAGAAAGGCGAGCTGCCGGAGATCAGTTTAATGGGCTTGGGGGTTACACCTGGTGTTGTCATATCGAACAGCACCAGGCTGATACCCATCTGTTTTTTTGCTTCAACATCGGTGCGCAACAGACAGAACATCCAGTCGCACTTATCGGCATAGGAGGTCCAGACCTTCTGGCCGTTGGCAATAAAGTGGTCACCGCGGTCTTCACCTCTGGCCTGCAGGCCGGCGAGATCAGAACCGGCACCCGGTTCCGAGTAACCCTGGCACCAGCGAATCTCGCCACGAATAATGGGTGGCAAATGCTGCTGCTTTAACGCTTCGGAGCCAAACTTTAGCAGCGCCGGACCAATCATCCAGATGCCAAAGCTGTCCAGTGGTGAGCGGGCATTGATGCGAGCCATCTCCTCTTTAAGAATTTTACTCTCAGCCTTGTTTAAGCCGCCGCCGCCATACTCGGCGGGCCAGTCCGGCGCAGTCCAGCCCCTGGCTGCCATACTTTCCAACCACTGCTTTTGCTCTTCACTTTTAAATGTCCAGTTGCGACCACCCCAACAGGCATCGTCTGAATCGGTAACCGGAAAGCGCATGCTGGGGGGACAGTTTTCCTCCAGCCACAATCGCGTCTCCTGCCTGAAGGTTTGTAAATCACTCACATTGATCTCCCTCTATTTGCGACGCCATTTTCAGTTGACGCTCTTGGAATCCAATCGAAGTTACAGTATGTTATTCTGCCTTTCAAGTACTCAGGTCGCCCTCGACAGCTCTATAGAACGCTTTTGAGCCTGCATTTATGACCCGCCAGTTTTACTGCCTTTTAACCGGGAAAACACCTACTCTCACTGCGGCCACCGGAGTAGTTCTGGTAACAACACAACTGGCCAATTTGAAAATTTAAGGAAGGAATAAACCAATGACCAACGCTTTGGCGCAACTACTGGACACGCTGGATCTGGAAAAAATTGATGTCAACATCTACCGTGGGCAGACGCCGGAAACGCGCAATAAGAGAGTGTTTGGCGGCCAGGTATTTGCTCAGGCTATGCGCGCGGCACAGGACACGGTTTCCGCAGAGCGAATGGTTCATTCACAGCATGCCTACTTCCTGCGTCCTGGAAACCCTAACATTCCCATTCTCTTTGAAGTGGACGCTATTCGCGATGGTAAATCCTTTACCACTCGCCGGGTCGTTGCCTCACAGCGTGGCAGTGCCATCTTTAATACCGAGCTCTCCTTCCAGGTAACAGAACAGGGCTTCAGCCATCAGGCAACGATGCCTCAATGCACACCGCCGGAGGAGCTTAGCGATGACAGTATACGCTGGGCCAAACTTCTGCAGGCCATGGGCAGAAAAGCGCAAGATATCAGCAAACGACCGATTGAAATGCGCTCTGTCGATCCGCTGGATCTGGTTAACCCGACACCGCGACAAGCGGAACAGCTTATCTGGATTAAGACCGCCGGTGTTATCGACGACAACAACGGCCAGCAGGACAGTGCGCTGCATCACGCGATTCTTGCCTTTGCATCAGACTACAACCTGATGGGTACGTCACTGCTACCCCATGGGGTGAGCCTCTCAACCCCCGAGTTGCAACCGGCATCCCTGGATCACTGCATCTGGTTTCACGATAAGTTTAGGGCTGACGAGTGGTTGCTCTATGCAATGGATAGCCCGCGCTCAAGCCATGCCCGCGGTCTGAGTCGCGGCTCTTTCTTTAGCCGCGATGGACGCCTTGTGGCCAGCACTATTCAGGAGGGACTGATGCGCCTTCACGCCAGTGAGTGACGGCAATCTATAGGCAGCGCCGCACCTTTGCCCTATAGGGTTGAAACGGATCGCCAATATGTTTGCTTTTTTGTTAGTGACAGCATGGCAAACGCGCGGTTCAAACACTAACTTCGTGGTGACCACGGGCAAACCTCAGTAAACCTAAAATGCCGTCAAGATCATTTTTCCCGCAGCAATGATCAAAACCCCAGCAAGAAGTTTGCGCAGAGTAATTGGTGCGCCCCGGTGAGAGGCAATTTCGGCGCCGAGCAGACAGCCGCCAAGGGCGGCGAGCATCAGCCAGCCACTGCCCAGCGGCCAGCTCTGGCCACTGGTCATATAGCCCGCCAGGCCAGCGATGGAGTTGAGCAGAATAAAGCCTGCGGCCACGGCAGCGCTTTGGCGGACTGTGCACCATCCGCAAATCAATAGGATCGGACTTAGGAAGACACCGCCGCCTATGCCGGTCATTCCTGCCGAAAATCCCAGCAAAATTCCCACCGTTAACAGAAGCCACTGCGGTGGTAGCGTCACCGTTTCCACAGGTCTGGAGCTAACAATCATGCGCAGCGCCGCCAGAGCCATTAACAGCCCGACCAGCAGATGGTAGCTGAAGGCATCAATTTCCCACAATCCGCCGATAAATGCCGCCGGGGTCGAGACTATCACCAGGGGCCAAAACAGCTTGTAGGGCATCAGTTTATAGGGCTGGAAGCGGTATAACAGCCAGCTGGTGACGACAATATTCATACTCAGTGCTGCCGGGCGCATCTCTTCTGGGGCCAGCCCCCAGAGCGCCATAGCCGCCAGGTAACCTGAGGCACCACCATGGCCTACCGAGGAATAGAGCACTGCCATCAGGGCGATGGCAGCCAACAACCAGAAGCTGTACTGAAAGGAGAATAACGAGGCTAACAGCGACTCAACGGGCACAGTGATCAGCCACCGGTCATATTCATAAAGCGCACGATATCGACCTGCTGGGGATCAAAATAATGACGCTCAGGTTTATTTTTTAAGGCTTCGGTAATTTTATTTTTTAGCAAGTCGCTATCACCGGGATGACTGCGTATGACTTCACGCAGATCCATACTGTGCTCATTGCCAAGGCAGAGAAGTAGTCGTCCTTCAGCAGTCATGCGCACACGGTTACAGGATTCACAAAAGTTATTCGACATCGGCGAGATAAAGCCAATTTTGGCGTTGCTATTGGCAACTTGCAGATAGCGGGATGGACCACCAGTGCTCTCTGCACTGTCAACCAAGGTAAATTCCGTCGCCAACTGTTCCCGCAACCTGTTACTGTTGATCTGGGTATCTACCCTTTTATGGGCGTCTATTTCGCCGAGGGGCATCTCTTCGATAAAAGAAATATCCATCCCCTGATCAACGGCAAATCGCGCCAGATCAATTACCTCATCGTCATTAAAGCCCGCGAGGATTACCGCATTGAGTTTGACCTTCTTAAAGCCCACTGCCGCTGCCGCCTGAATACCTTCAATCACCTCATGGAGATTGCCAACTCGGGTAAGTTCCTTAAAGCGATCGGCTTTAAGACTGTCGATACTGATATTAAGCCTAGAAAGACCTGCATCTTTGAGTGGCTGAGCCATCGCCGGCAGCAACACACCGTTGGTGGTCATGGTCACTTCTTCCAGTCCCGGTAGGGCCGCCAGCGAGCTGACCAGCTTAATAATATCGCGCCTGATCAGCGGTTCACCACCCGTTAAACGTATCTTGCGAATACCCAACTCGACAAAAGCCGCCGCCATATCACGCAGTTCCTCAAGACTGAGAATCTGCTGTTTGGGGAGAAAGGTCATCTCCTCTGCCATGCAATAGGTACAGCGCAAGTTGCAACGATCGGTGACAGACAGGCGCAGGTAGTCAATCGTCCGACCAAAGGGGTCGACCAGTGTCGGCCTGTCTATTTTGAGCTGTCTATTTATCACATTCATGTCGCAATTAATTTGGCTTTACATACTATAGGATAAAACATCGACGAGATCGCCAACCTCTATGGGTTGACCGCTCTGCTGAACAACAAACACATCGCCCCAGCAGGCCGAGGATAAAACACCACTGCTCTGGTTTGGGTATATTTCCACACCGTCCTCTGTCATTTTGCCACGCAGATAGACCTGACGTTTTTCGCCGGGCTTGGCAAATTGGGCAATGGCTTTGACTGGCGGTGACGAAACCTCTTTTAGGCCCTGACTGGCCAAAAGAAAAGGCCGCGCTAAAATCATAAAGGTGACAAATACCGAGGCGGGATTTCCCGGAAGACCGATAAAGGGTGTGCCGTCAACCTTACCAAAAGCCAGTGGTTTGCCAGGCTTAATAGCCACCTTCCAGAATTCGATATTGCCCAATTTGTCGACAGCACTTTTTACATAGTCTTCATCGCCGACCGATACACCGCCTGCGCTTAAAATAATATCCCCTTCTGCAGCGGCTTTTTGTAACACGGCCTCGGTGGCTGAAAGACTATCCGGCACTGTGCCGAGATCAATCGGGAGCATCTCCAGGGAGTGAATTAAACCTATCAGGGTAGCGCGATTGGAGTTGTAGATCTGCCCGGGATGCAGTTTTTCACCCGGTTCGACCAGTTCATCACCCGTCGAAAAAATGGCGATTTTCAGAGGCTTTAAAACTTCAACCGTTTTAATTCCAATGGAGGATAACAACCCCATCTCCTGAGCACGCAACTTAGTACCAGCGCTGAGAATAGTCTGGCCCGCCTGAATATCCTGACCTCTGCGACGGATATTGGCTGCGGCGCTGACCGAGTCACTAATGGTTACTGTTCCATCCTGCTCAGTACAGTTCTCTTGCATAGCGACGGTATCGGCACCAGCGGGTATTTCCGCGCCGGTAAATATCCGCGCAACAGTCGATGACTTTAGAGGCTTTGGCGCAGCGCCTGCGGGAATTCGCTGGCTCAGGGGCAACTGAAAATTAGCCTTTTGTGCCTCTGCGTAACAGAATGCATAACCATCCATAGCGCTATTATCCGCCGGAGGCACATTGATGGTGGCAGTTATATCTGCGGCCAATACCCGGCCAAGACTCTTTGTCACCAGCAGCTGTTCTTTGCCGTTCGCGATTTTTGCTGCGGCAATCAGCTGGTCTATAGCGTCGGAGACTGAAATCATCAGTTTGCTTTGGCTCCAACATGCTGGACAAAATTGCAGGGGGCAAAGGTGCTGTTTAACTGCTGACGAATAATACCGTTCCAGCCGGTTTTACAGGCACCGGTGGAGCCGGGAAGGCAAAAAATGGCTGTTCTGTTAGCCAGGCCGGCAAGACAGCGGGACTGTACGGTAGAGGTGCCGATCTCCTCGTAGGAGAGCTGGCGAAACAGTTCGCCAAAGCCTTCGATATGTTTGTCAAACAGTGGCGCCAGCGCTTCCGGCGTGCTGTCGCGCCCGGTAAAGCCGGTGCCGCCGGTGGTGAGAATAACGTCAATATTTGGGTCGGCGATCCAGGCAGAAACGGTAGCGCGCATCCGGTAGATATCGTCGATCACCAACTGGCGATCAGCAAGTTGGTGGCCCTCTTCTTCCAGAGCCTGCTGCAGGTAGCTACCGCTGGTATCAGTTTCCAAGCTTCGGGTATCCGAAACTGTAAGTAGCGCTATATTTAGAAATCGTCTCTCTTTAGAAAGGTCGTGACCCACTTGTACATCTCCTAGAATACTATTTTAAATCCTGTCATCTCGAATAAAAAAACTGTCATCTCGAATAAAAAAACTGTCATCTCGAACAAAAAAAACTGTCATCTCGAACAAAAAAAACTGTCATCTCGAACAAAAAAACTGTCATCTCGAACGTATGTGAGAGATCTCAAGCAGATCCCTCCCTGCGATTCGGAATGACAAAGTCATTAATCAACCACAGATCTCACAGCCCGGTTTTGCTAAAGCGCGCAGGTTAAGCCAGCGCCCCGACTTGCCATCATAGCGCTGCATCTCACCATGCTGCTGAAAAAAACCCAATAACATGCGTATTATTGTTGTCGCCTGCAAACTGCCCATGGCACCAAGCACCGGCCCAACGACACCAGAGTTGGAGCAATTTAGCAGGGGTTCCGGGGAATCTTTATCAATAATACAGTTAAGGCAGAGGCTTGGGTTATGAGCAAAATCAAAGGCGACTAACTGCCCTTCCCAACCCAGTGCAGATGCGCTGACAAAAGCCTTTTTCTGCGCAAAACAATGTTTATTGATCAGCTGTCGCGCGGCTAAATTATCCGTGCAATCGACAACAATATCGAAGTTATCCAGGAGTAATTCAGCACTCACCTCGGCAGCGTGACTGCTAATCTGCATATCCGGGTTTAAGGCGCACAATTCACGTTTGGCACAGTTAACTTTGAGTTCACCACAATCAGTCTCTCTGTAGAGTATCTGCCGCTGTAAGTTACTTACTTCAACAATATCTGGATCGCAGAGACTCAGCTCACCGATTCCTGCCGCGGCTAGGTAGAGGGCAACCGGACAACCGAGACCGCCAAGGCCAACAATTAGCACTCGGGCATTAATCAGCTTGGCCTGCCCGGCTTCGCCTATATCGTCCATTAACAGGTGGCGGCTGTAGCGCATAAACTGTTCGTGGCTTAACGTAGCTGGACCTAGAGACATACGGCGGCCTCTGCCAGCGCCAGATCTTCACGACTATTGATATTGAAAAAAGGATTAACCGGCGCCTCGGGCCAATCCAGATACACTGTATTTAATGTCTGCAATAGCGGTTTAAAACCGCCATTTTTATCGACCAGCAGCGCACTTTCCACCGCATTGACTACAGATTTATTCCACAGGGTAAAGGTTGGCTGTGCCGCACCCTGATAGCGGATACAGGCGACATCTGCTCGGGTGTGATAAATGAGTTGGTAGAGCTCGGAGACCAGACTGTCGGGGATAAACGGCCCATCGCAGGGCGTTAGCATTAAATAGCAGGCATTGCTCAGCTGATCACTGACCAGTGCGCTGTATAGCCCTGTGAGCGGCCCCTGAAAACCCTCCAGCTTATCCGCTATAAAGGGATATGGCTGCCCTTTATAGCTCTTACCACAGGCCTGTTCACAGAGCGCTGGATCACCATTAATAAACAGGTTATCGACCTGAGGTGCCAGTTTATCGACAACCTGTTTGAGCAGAGTTTTTCCTGCCAGCATGGCCTGCAGCTTGTTGCCGGAAACCATTCGACTGGAGCGACCAGCAGCCAGTATCAATCCGTCGACATCAATCATCTATCAAATCCCAGCGCGTAGAGGCTTGACGATCCGACGCCTTGCTTTCAATCCACTGCTGCTTGCCGTCGCGACTGACTTTTTTCCAGAGAGTGGCTTTGGTTTTTAGATAGTCCATTATGAACTGGGCCGCCTCAAAGGCATCCGAACGATGCTGACTGGCAACGCCAACAAAGACTATCTGGTCCCTTGGCAGCAACTCTCCGACCCGGTGGATAACCGTGCTACCAATCAGCTGCCAGCGCTGATTGGCCTGATCGACAATCTCCTGCAACAGGGTTTCGGTCATCCCCGGATAGTGCTGCAAGCTGAGGGAATCGATAGAGGCGTCCCCTTCAAAATCGCGCACCAATCCGGTGAAGGTGACTA
>ERZ1048068.489-NODE-489-length-36400-cov-43.342688_pt1 | contig 36400 bp, 28 predicted proteins | sample MGYA00383098_ERZ1048068 | MGnify/ENA primary metagenome ERZ1048068 (study PRJEB29581, sample SAMEA5548368) | metagenome | biome: marine; feature: coastal; material: water | depth 1 m | study: Short-term variability in the microbial, nano- and picoplankton... | reverse complement strand
CTGACGGTATGAGTTTTACTGAATTTACTTACCAACTTGTTCAAGGCTATGATTTCCTGCATTTGCATAAGACATACGACTGTACAATCCAAATGGGAGGAAGTGACCAATGGGGTAATATTACTACAGGGACTGAGTTGATTAGACGCGTTGGTAATGGTAAAGGATTTGCTATCACTTGCCCTCTAATTACGAAGTCAGATGGTTCAAAATTTGGAAAAAGTGAAGGCGGAAATATATGGTTAGATGCCAATCGAACTTCGCCTTATAAGTTTTATCAGTATTGGTTAAATTCTAGTGATATTGATGCAGATAAATATATCAAGATATTTACATTTTTAAAGCAGGACGAGATTTTGGCCCTAATTGAGTTACACAATGAACAACCGCATTTGAGAATGCTTCAAAAGCGTTTAGCTCAAGAAATCACAACAATGGTTCACGGTCAAGCTAATTTTGAAAATGCTGAAAAGGCTTCTACCATTCTATATAGTAAATCCTTCAAATCAGATATTCAGACTCTTGACAAAGTCACTTTTTTAGACATTTTTGAAGGGGTTCCAACTGCTGAGGTGCCAAAAAATCTGATAGATACTGGCTTAGGCATGATAGCTGCACTTTCAGCTGAAACGAAATTCCTAGGATCTAATGCAGAGGCACGACGTGCATTGAAAGAAAATTCAATATCTGTAAATAAAGAAAAAGTAGGGGAGGATTATAAAATATCAAAGTTTGATTTGATTAATAATAGCTATATAATTATTAATCGTGGTAAGCGCAGTACTTTTATAATACGTGTTATTTAAATCACCATCAAGTTACAGCCTCGAATATCAGACTCATCAAATCTCCCCAGTATTTCAAACGTACCATTACTGTTAGTTTTACCTAGATCTTGAGTGGCAATAAAAGCGCATGAATTAATGTTTGCTAGGTCAATCACATTAATACCACCTGATTTTGTAGTGGGTTGAATGCATAACGCATCTTCAGGGTCTCTGGTCAGAATTTTCATCCAAGGAGGCGATTCAAATATTCCTTTGCCCTTTGAATATGCTTGAGATAATAATTCGGTCATACCATACTCACTATGTATTTTATCAACTCCAAACCCGCGTTTTAGAATAGAATGTAACTCTGATTTTATAAGCTCTTTTCGCCGACCTTTCATACCTCCAGTTTCCATAACAATAGTATGATTTAGCTGAAAATCGTGTACTTTAATCAAATCTAATAAGGCATACGAAACTCCTATAAGCAATGTTTTTTGTTCATTTTTTTCTAGCTTCAATAAAGTATTTTTTAGCGCTTTTAAGTCATTAAGGTAAAACCCACTTTTAGTTTGATTAGACTCTTTAATCATGTCATTAGCCATGTAAACTAATGAAGAGCCTCCACGTTCCAAGTACGATGGTAATAATGCTAAGATTGTATAATCTTTTATATCACCATAAAATAATTGAAAGCATTGTCTAAAACTTTTTTTGTAAATATTTAAGTCACTTACGTAATGTTTACTAAGCTCATTTCTAGTGGTTCCGCTGCTTGAAAAAGTTACTTGCTCAAGGCGACTTTTAGTTATGATTTTGTGGCTTTTAAAAAACTGTATTGGCAAAAAAGGTATTTGTTCAATAGATTTTACATCACTAGGATGCTTGTAAAGTAGATCACAAAATGAACGATATACAGAGTTATGTTTAAATTGATGTTTAAAAACGGACAAAGCAGCTTGATTAAAAGCAGCTTTGGATGAAACATTGAAAATTAAATCTTCGCTAATCATACAACTAAATTCAAGTACAAAAGTAGCTAAAAATTTAAAGAGGTACTCATGTTTGAGTTCTCTTTTAATCACAGTGCTAAAACAAAAGCCAATCAACTAGGTTTGAAGTTTAATCAGTATTTCAATAAATTCAAAATACTGATTAAACTCGACTGTATTTCTAAAGTATTTAGTACTTTTTTACATAATGACCCTATGTTAAGCAATGTTTAAATTATTGTTATTAAAGCATATAACTACTTAAACAGTATTTAATTTTTCTATCTTTATAGAATATTTTATGCAACAAAAATGATTAAAGAAAATATTAAAATATTATTGGTTGATGACGAGCCCGACATTTTAGAAATTTTAAGCTACAATTTGAATGCCGAAGGGTACAATGTTTTAACTGCTAGCAATGGACTGGAGGCTGTAAAGTTAGCTAAAAAACATGTTCCTAATTTAATCCTTATGGACGTGATGATGCCTGAGATGGATGGAATAGAAGCTTGCGGCCAAATCCGTTTAATTTCTGAGCTAAAAGATATAATAATAGCTTTGTTGACAGCTCGTGGAGAAGATTACTCTAAGTTAGCTGGTTTTGAAGCGGGTGCTGATGATTACATTACAAAACCCATAAAACCCAAAGTATTGATTAGTAAAATAAAAGCCCTTTTACGTCGTCAAACAGGGTTAAATTATAAAAATATAGCTGAAGTAATTAAAGTAGGTGAACTAATAATAAATAGAGAAACTTATCAGGTTGTGTATAGAGGAAAAGATTTGGTTTTACCTCGAAAAGAATTTGAATTATTATCTTTATTAGTTTCAAAGCCAGGGAAGGTTTATAAGAGAGATGAGATTTTAGATAGAGTCTGGGGAAATGAAGTGGTTGTTGGAGGCAGAACAATAGACGTACATATTCGAAAGTTACGAAAAAAATTTGGAGATGATTCGTTTAAAACTGTTAAAGGAGTTGGATATAAGTTTGCAAGTTGATGAAAAATAAAATTACAAAATCAAAGTTTTTTTCTTTTTTTACAGCGCTTTATGTAACACTGCTACAAACACTCCTGCTGAGTGTTTTTTTATATTTATTCAGTGTGCTGAATGTGTATTTTTTGTGTTTTTGGGTTGTTTTTTCTTTTATTTTTTCTTTTGTTTTAATTCACTATCGTCTTGACAAATATATATACAATAGTATTAAAAATACTTATGAAGAACTTGCGCTGATTGAGTCAACTACATTTAATAGTAGACTTGTCAATACAGATATGGCATCCTTAAAAATAGAAATAGATAATTATGCCAAAAATAAAAAACTTGAACTAGAAGCATTAAAAGTCAGAGAGGAATACCGCAAAGAATTCATTGGAAATGTATCCCATGAGCTTAAAACTCCCCTTTTTACAGTTCAGGGATATATTTCTACGCTTTTGGAAGGGGCTGCTGAAGACCCTAACATTAGAGATAAATACTTGAAACGTGCCGAAAAAGGAGTAGATCGATTAATTTATATAGTCAAAGACTTAGACATGATTACTAAGCTAGAAATAGGGGATTTAAATTTAAATCTTGAGGCTTTTGATATTATTCAACTTATTTCAAATGTATACGAACTGTTAGAAATCAAAGCAAACAATAAAAATATTTCCTTAGTTCTCGATAAAAACTATTTAGAACCAATTATGGTGATTGCGGATCAAGAACGTATTCAGCAAGTTTTAACAAATTTAGTTGTAAATTCTATTAAATATGGACACACAAATGGGACTACAGAAATTAGTGTCGAAAATCTAAACTCCAGCAAGTTAATTATTCGTGTTACTGACAATGGAGAGGGAATTGAAGCTAAACATCTAACTCGTTTATTTGAGCGTTTTTATCGTGTTGATAAAAGTGGTTCAAGACAAGAAGGAGGGTCTGGACTAGGATTATCCATTGTTAAACATATTATTGAAGTTCACGAGGAGAAAATTTATGTTGAAAGTAAATTAGCAGTTGGCAGTGAATTTTCATTTACTTTGCAAAAACAAAATTAGTGTGTAAATTTCTTTCATTATTTTTGCTAAAAATCAATCAAAGTGGGAAGTAAAAATAAACTCAAAAGATTCAATGAAAATGACTCATTTCGCAATGTTTTTCAACCCAAGCGTGAAGAGCTAGTTGATCATGAGTATCCATTAAAAGGACAATGGAATAAGAATTTTTTTAAAAACAACAATCCATTAGTGTTAGAGTTAGGTTGTGGTAAAGGTGAATATACTGTAGGCTTAGCTGAACGTTTTCCGAAAAAAAACTTTATTGGAGTTGATATCAAAGGAGCTAGATTTTGGAGGGGTGCAAAGACAGCAATTGAAAACCAACTTCCAAACGTAGCGTTTATTAGAGCTCAAATTGAACTGGTAGAATCTTTATTTGCAAGTAATGAAATTGATGAAATATGGATTACATTTCCAGATCCACAAATTAAGTACAAGCGTACCAAACACAGGATGACTAATGATGCTTTTCTAAAACGTTATAAGAATATTCTTAATGAGAATGGCTTAGTTCATCTAAAGACAGATAGTGAGTTTATGCATGGATACACATTGGGTCTTTTACATGGTCAGGGTCATGAGGTCCAGTATTCAAATCACGATGTATACCGCCAAGAAGGTAGTCCTGAAGAGGTTACTGCCATACAAACCTTTTATGAAAATCAATATTTAGCTCTTAAAAAACCGATTACATATATTAGATTTAAGATAAGATAAAAACAAATTCAATAATTATTTTAGCAAAATATTTGATAGTATAATATTTTTTCATTTAAATGTTTTTTATGCCAGATTCAACACTTTTTTTTGATAAATGTTACGAAATAGTTCGTCAAATTCCATACGGAAAAGTGACTTCCTATGGAGCAATTGCTCGTTATCTTGGAGCTGCTAAAAGTTCCAGAATGGTTGGGTATGCAATGACGGCTTCTCATGGTAAAGACGTTCCTGCTCACCGAGTGGTTAATCGTCAAGGGCTTCTTACTGGAAAACATCACTTTGAAGGTACTAATTTAATGCAGCAGCTTTTGGAGAACGAGGGTGTTAAAATTGAAAATAGTAAGGTTGTAGATTTTAACTCTGTGTTCTGGGACCCTGTAAAATCACTCTAGCTGATAACTTTATCATTTAATCTATTCCACTTCTATTTTTAAACATTTCACTGTATATTTGCATTTTAGAATCTATCTAAATTAAAAGCTTTGAATTTGAACAAAAATGATATTGAGCAAGCGCTCAGAACGATTACAATACCTGGTGAAGGTCAAAACATGGTCGATAGCCAGGCTGTTAAGAATATAATTGTTTTTGGGGATGAGGTCATAGTTGACCTAACAATATCTAACCCTAGTTTACAGGCTAAAAAGAGAACAGAGGTTGAGATACTAAAAACTATTCATAAGCTGGTTTATGCTAAAGCAAAAATTACAGTCAATGTAAAAGTAGTACCTATATCGCAACCAAAAAATATTATTAAGGGTAAACCAATTCCAGGAATTCAAAATATTATTTCTGTTGCTTCAGGAAAAGGAGGTGTTGGTAAATCTACAGTCACATCTAATTTTGCTGTCACTCTTTCTCAAATGGGTTTTAGAGTCGGTATTTTAGATGCGGATATTTATGGCCCCTCAATTCCAATTATGTTTGATGTTCAAAACGAGAAGCCTCTTGCTGTTAATGTTGATGGAAAGTCTAAAATGAAGCCTGTAGAAAATTATGGTGTAAAAATATTATCTATTGGTTTCTTTACTAAACCAGACCAAGCAGTGGTATGGAGAGGTCCTATGGCTGCTAAAGCATTAAATCAGATGATTTTTGATGCTGATTGGGGGGAATTAGATTTTCTTTTAATTGATTTGCCACCCGGAACTGGAGATATTCATTTGAGTATTATGCAAGCCTTACCAATTACAGGAGCTGTAGTTGTTAGTACCCCTCAAAATATAGCACTAGCTGATGCTAGGAAAGGAGTTGCAATGTTTCAACAAGACAGTATAAACGTTCCAGTTTTAGGGATAATTGAAAACATGGCTTATTTTACACCTGAAGAACTTCCTGAGAACAAATATTTTATTTTTGGAAAGGAAGGTGCTAAGCACTTATCAGAGGATCTAAAAGTACCTTTTTTGGGTGAAATACCATTAGTTCAAAGTGTGAGAGAAGCAGGAGATTTTGGGCGTCCAGCTGCATTACAGCAAGCCACATTTGTTAGGGAAGCTTTCAATGAGGTTACTAAAAATGTTGTTCAGGAAGTTGTACGAAGAAATTCAAATTTACCTCCCACAGACGCAATAAAAATAACAACAATGGCAGGCTGTTCCGCAGTCAAAAAATAATAACTATGAGTTCAGAAGAAATTAAACTTAACGTTGAGAAAGCTTTGAATGAGATTCGTCCATTTTTAGAAAATGATGGAGGAAATATAAATCTTATATCTATCGAAGACGATCGTTTGGTCAAAGTCCAACTTATCGGGGCCTGTTCCTCTTGCAGTGTTAATCAAATGACATTGAAGTCGGGTGTGGAATTAACCATTAAAAAATATGCGCCACAAATTGAGTCAGTCATAAATATTGAAGCATAGGATGATTACAACTGACATCATAATTATTGGAGCTGGTCCAACTGGACTGTTTTCGGTCTTCGAAGCAGGACTTCTGAAACTGAAATGTCATCTCATAGACGCCTTACCACAGCCAGGTGGCCAGTGTTCAGAAATATATCCTAAGAAACCAATCTATGATGTCCCTGCTTATCCTGAGATATTAGCTGGTGAGCTTACAGATAAACTTTTAGAGCAGTCAAAACAATTTGAACCTGGATTTACCTTAGGAGAACGAGCGGAAACAATAGAAAAGCAAACTGATGGATCTTTTATTGTGACCACAAACAAAGGTACACAGCATAAGGCGCCAGTAGTTGCTATAGCCGGTGGTTTAGGTAGTTTTGAGCCCAGAAAACCTTCAATTAAGCATTTGCAGTCTTTTGAAGATAAAGGTGTTGCTTATATGATTAAGGATCCTGAAATATATAGGGATCAAAGAGTTGTTATAGCCGGTGGGGGTGACTCTGCATTGGATTGGGCTATATTTTTAAGCGAAGTTGCTAGCGAAGTTGTACTTATTCACCGTAGAAATGAATTTAGAGGTGCTCTAGATTCTGTTGATAAAGTCCAGGAACTAAAAAATAAAGGTTTAATAAAACTTATTACTCCAGCTGAGGTCACAGCTGTATTTGGAAAAAGTAAGTTAGAATCGATTGAGGTTTCTAATCTTGATGGATCGTCTCAACGAATTAATACAGATAATTTCATTCCATTATTTGGATTGTCTCCCAAATTAGGGCCAATTGCCAATTGGGGACTTGAAATTGAAAAAAACGCAATTAAAGTAAATAACGCTCTTGATTATCAAACTAATATCCCTGGAGTTTTTGCCATTGGAGATGTAAATACTTATCCTGGGAAATTAAAACTTATTCTTTGTGGATTTCATGAGGCTACTCTTATGTGTCAAGCCGCTTATAAAATTATTAATCCTGGTAAAAGATATGTACTGAAATATACTACTGTAAGTGGGATAGATGGTTTTGATGGTTCCCGTAAAGAAGCTCCTAAAGCAGTTGTAAAATCTATAGACTAACATGGCTAATGATGTAAACATACAAATCACAGACCGTGATGGTACTACGCATGATGTTCTAGCTCCAACAGATATGGCTTTAAATTTGATGGAAGTAATAAGACTTTTTGAGTTGGCTCCAGAAGGAACAATTGGGGTTTGTGGGGGAATGGCTATGTGTGCTTCGTGTCAATGTTATATTATATCGAGTCATAAATTGAATGAAAAATCAGAAGACGAAGATGCTATGCTAAGTGAAGCTTTTAATGTAAAACAATCAAGTCGGCTAGGGTGTCAAATTCAAATAACTAATGAATTAGAAGGGCTTGAAATCAAACTAGCTCCAGAAGATTAAAATAAAAAGGCTTACTCTTCTAAAATTTCTAAGGCAATTGGTAAAATACGCTCTACAAATTTAGTGTAGGCTAGTGCAGATGGGTGTAGGTTATCTGTTGCTACAAGATCGGTATTTGTGAGTCCTTCTTGTGTAATATCAGTTATGTAAACATAATTAAGATTATTGTTATTGCAATACGTTTCTGCGTAGTTATTGTACTGTAAAAGTTGTTCGCTTATGTAGGATGGATTATAGTTTTGACCAAAAGGTGTATATGCGTAATCTGGAATCGATACTACTATTAATTTTGAAGCATCTCCACCCACCAGTGTGATAGCAGTGTTAATAAGCTCAATGAATTCTGTCTCGTAAAGGCTAAACGGTTTATTTTGGTATTGATTGTTTACTCCAATTAAAAGGGTTACTAAGTCAAAATCAGATGATGGTTCAGCTGCAGCTATTGCAGTTTTTAAGTTTGAAGTGGTCCAACCTGTTTGAGCAATAATTTCTAGGCTTATGTTATCTTGCTCTAAAAAATAGGTTTTTAAACTGTCTCTTAACTGTGCTGGAAATCTGCAGTCCTCACAAACGCTTTGTCCAATTGTATAGCTATCTCCTAGTGAAATTAGTTTATAGTATATTGGTAGAGGCTCTTCATCCTCAGGTTCTTCATCTTCAGGATCTTCAGTTTGTTCGTAACTTGAAATTTCTGGGATCTCCGCTTTTATATTGCAGCTAAGGAAATTCAGACTTACAATTGATATAAGTATAAAAAGTCTTAAAATACTCTTCATAATAAATCTTACTTAAAGGCGTTCAGTCCGGTAATGTCTAGCCCGGTTATTAATAAGTGTATGTCATGAGTCCCTTCGTATGTAATAACACTCTCGAGGTTCATTGAGTGGCGCATAATACTGTAATCGCCGCTAATTCCCATGCCACCAAGCATTTGACGAGCTTCTCTAGCTATTTTTATTGCCATATCAACGTTATTTCTTTTAGCCATTGAAATCTGAGCAGTAGTAGCACGGTCTTCATTTCTTAAAACACCAAGGCGCCAGGTTAGTAATTGTGCTTTTGTGATTTCAGTAATCATTTCTGAAAGTTTCTTTTGCTGCAGTTGAAATTGACCAATTGGCTTCCCAAACTGTATGCGTTCTTTGCTATATCTAAGCGCCGTATCATAACAATCCATAGCTGCTCCAATTGCTCCCCACGCAATTCCGTAGCGTGCAGAGTCTAAACATCCTAAAGGAGCACCAAGACCTGATTTGTTAGGAAGTAAATTTTCTTTTGGAACTTTGACATCATCAAAGATAAGTTCACCTGTTGAACTTGCTCTTAAAGACCATTTATTGTGTGTTTCAGGAGTTGAGAACCCTTCCATACCGCGCTCAACAATCAATCCGTGTATTCTACCTTCTTCATTCTTAGCCCATACAACAGCTAATTGTGCTATTGGGGAATTAGAAATCCACATTTTAGCTCCATTTAATAAATAGTGATCCCCCATGTCCCTAAAGTTTGTTGTCATTCCACCAGGATTACTACCGTGGTCAGGTTCCGTCAGACCAAAACATCCAATCCATTCACCACTTGCTAGTTTAGGTAAATATTTTTGTCTTTGTTCTTCATTTCCATATTTCCAAATAGGATACATTACTAAAGATGATTGCACTGAAGCTGTACTTCGTACACCCGAATCCCCGCGTTCAATTTCTTGCATAATTAAACCGTACGAGATTTGGTCAAGCCCAGCACCACCATAATCAGTTGGAATATAAGGTCCAAAAGCACCTATATCAGCCAGGCCACTAATGATTTGAGTTGGAAACTCTGCTTTTTGGGCGTAGTCATTTATAATGGGAGAAATATCTCTTTTTACCCAATCACGAGCTGCGCTCCTAACAAGTTTGTGTTCTTCTGAAAGTAAATCGTCTAAATTGTAATAATCAGGTGCTTGAAACGAATCTGTTTTCATTGAGTTTATTTAAGATTAAATCAATTATTTTAACTAAAAAAGAGAATTTGTAAAACATTTAACAAAAATAGTTAATCTACTTGAAAATTCTATAATTTTAAATAAAAATCTTTAGTGAGATCTATGTACTCATCAGTGTATTGATGCCTGGTAATCTCGATAGCTAGTTCATTGATATCTATTTTTTGTGATCTAAATGTGAGGCATATTAAACTACGTTTTAATGGACTATCTTTTTGTCCTCTAACTCTCATGATTCGACTGGGGAAGAGACCAACTTTTTCAGCAAGACTTATGAAATTTGTTTCTTCTTTGAATGGAATAATTATGTTGATTTGTCCTGATTTTGATAATAATTTTGAAGCTGAATTTAGTAATTCTTTAAAAGGTAATGCCTCTTCAAATCGTGCCTTGTCTCGTACCTTATTTCCAGATTTAAAATTATCTGTGTAAAAAGGGGGGTTGGAGATTATTAAATCATAAGATTCGTCAATTTCAACAATAAACTCTTCTAGAGAAGCATGATAACAAAACAAGCGATCTGCCCAGTTTGAACTTTCAAAATTATGAACGCATTGTTCGTAGGCTTCAGCTTCAATTTCTATTGCGTCAATAATTTCTGCAAAGCTCCTTTGTGCTAGAATAAGCGCTAAAATTCCAGTGCCTGATCCAATGTCTAAAATTGTTTTAGGGGAATGGTTTAAAGAGGACCAAGCGCCCAATAATACGGAGTCTGTGCCCACTTTCATTGCGCACCGATCTTGTGAAATACTAAACTTTTTAAAATAAAATGGTTTGGCCATTAGTCTAAGTATAGTTCAATAAGTCCTTCAGGAGTATTTACTGTAATATTCTTATTAACTCTATCTATTTTTTTTATGAAATCATCGTTAATCGGGATTAGAATTTCAATTCCTTCGCGATCAACTTCGAATAATGCCTGAGCCGTAGAGTCATTAACTCCTCTTATAATTCCAACATAGCCAAAATTTTCATCAACCAATTGAAAGTTAATTATTTCATGAAAATAAAATTTATCACCTTCTAGTTTTGGAAGTAAATCCAGAGGTAAATATAAATCGCTCTTTAAAAGTGCTTCAGCGTCTTCTTCATTGTTAATATCATCAAATTTTAATCTCAATAAATTAGATTTGTGTAGTTGTGATTTTTCTACAAAAAAAGGTACTAAAGTACTATTAAGATCAATAAATATAGCGTCTAAATTTTCGTAAATAGCCGGCTCGTCGGTGTCAAGTTTAGCTAAAAGCTCTCCTTTGAAACTATATTTCTTTACGATTTTTCCAAGAAAAAAACAGTCCTTAATTGTCATGATTTAGCAAAAAAAAACCTGGCAATATTGCCAGGTTTAAAGATATAATTTTTTTTAATTTTTATTTAGTTTCAGAATCAGGAGTTGGTTCTTCAGTAGCAGGTGCTTCTTCAGCGACAACTTCTTCAGTAGCAGGTGCTTCTTCAGCGACAACTTCTTCAGTAGCAGGTGCTTCTTCAGCGACAACTTCTTCAGTAGCAGGTGCTTCTTCAGCGACAACTTCTTCAGTAGCAGGTGCTTCTTCAGCGACAACTTCTTCAGTAGCAGGTGCTTCTTCAGCGACAACTTCTTCAGCAACATCTTCTTCAGTCTGAACAGCTGCAGCAATTCGAGCTTCGTTAGCTGCTTTTTCAGCTTCAAATATTTTTACTTTTTCAGCATCCTTAGCTTTTTCTAAATTACTTTTCTTAGCATCGATTTTGGATGATTTTTCCTCAACCCAAGCTTGGAATTTTGCTTCTGCTTGATCTTCAGTTAAAGCGCCCTTGCGAACACCACCAATTAAATGATTTTTTAGTAATATCCCTTTATATGATAATATTGACTTGGCAGTGTCAGTAGGTTGTGCTCCGTTTTGAAGCCATTGCACTGTACCGTCAATATTAATTTCAATTTTTGCAGGGTTAAAATTTGGATTATAAGTCCCTAATTTTTCAAGGTATTTACCATCTCTTTTTGAGCGTGCATCTGCAGCTACGATCCAATAAAAAGGTTTTCCTTTTTTACCGTGTCTTTGTAATCTAATTTTTACGGGCATAGTTATTAATTTGTGAGGTTCTCGACCTCGGTTATTAATGAGTCGGCAAATATACTATATTTTTCCTTTATACAATCTTTTGTTTATTTTTTTTATACTTTTGAACTTATAGTATAAATCATAGATGTATCATAATTCAACTAAATCTTAAATAATCTTTATTTTGAAAAATATTTTCACTTTTATTCTAATTGCAGTTACATTGTCTGGGTGTCAAGACGATATTCAGACAAAGATTCCTGCCTTTCAAACTATTAAAAATGGAGATTTTGAGTGGGTTTCAACTGTATCTACTGTTACTAGTGAGTCTTCAGGAGTTACAACTTTTACGGGATTTGATGGTTTTGGTACCATTACTATCCAAATACCAAATCTTGCCTTAGGTTCGTATGCCTTGGGTTCTGGTGCATTAGCTGTAGCGTCTTATTTTGAAGAAGGCTCTCAATACTCTACAATTTATGACGGACTGGGAAGTATAGTTTATGTAAGCGATGGTTTAATTTCTATTGATGATATAGATGAAACTGGTGCTATTACAGGGTCTTTTTATTTTAATGCCTACAATGCATCGGGATCCGACATTGTTAACTTTTCAGATGGAATTTTGTATAAATTACCTGTGACTAACCAGTAAACTTCAACTTACACCGCAGAATTTAAAAAACTTACAGTGTTTCTAGCACTGTTTTTTTTGTTCATAATTATTGTCCATTTTCATAATAGTAATTCTTAAATAGTTTTATATTTAGTATTTACATTTTACAACAAAATAAATAGATGTTTTTAATATTTGATACTGAAACAACAGGTTTGCCTAAGCAATGGAATGCACCCATTACCAATACAGAAAATTGGCCACGTTGTATTCAGATTGCATGGCAATTACATGATGATATGGGCCGTTGTTTAGAGCATCAAGATTATTTAATACGTCCAGAAGGATTCAATATTCCTTATGACGCTGAAAAAATTCATGGTATATCTACAGAATTAGCTTCAGAACAAGGGGTTCCACTACTTGAAGTACTAGAACTATTTAATACAGCTTTGTCTAAGGCTGAGTTTGTGGTTGGTCAAAATGTGGGCTTTGATTTGAATATTATGGGTTGTGAATTTCACCGTCTAAATTTGGTTTCCAATTTAAATAAACTACCTGTTTTAGATACTTGTACTGAAAAGACAGCATCGATGTGTCAAATACCAGGTGGTAGAGGTGGTAAGTTCAAGTTGCCAACTCTAACAGAGTTACACGAATTTCTGTTTGATAAGCCTTTTGGAGAAGCCCACAACGCTACTGCTGATGTTGAGGCAACTACTCGCTGTTTTTTAGAGCTTGTTAGGCGTCAAGAATTTACTATTGAACAGCTTAAAGCTCCAATAGATTATTTTCAACAGTTTGAGACAATTAATAAAAGTATTGTTAATCCACTGGGAATTAAACATGTTAATCTCAAAGAGCAGTCGGCTGCAATAGCTGATAGGATACAAAAGAATAATAAATTAGAAACTCCTTTAAATGTCTCACGTGATGTTCTAGAGCTTTTTAACGATGTAAAAGTTGTTCACCTACATAACCATACTCAGTTTTCAGTTTTACAATCTACAATAAGTGTTAAAAAGTTAGTGGCTGCAGCATCAGATCTACAAATGCCAGCTGTAGCTATAACTGATCACGGGAATATGATGGGTGCCTTTCATTTTGTGAAGGAGATAGGTAACTACAACCGTGCTATTCGCCAAAAAAATAAAGATTCATTGGGTCTTGATGAGCCACAAGTAGCACATGAAATTAAGGGAATTGTAGGATGTGAGTTTTTTGTATGTGAAGACCATTCAAACAAGTCCCAAAAAGATAATGGCTATCAAGTTGTTTTTTTAGCTAAAACAAAAAGGGGATACCACAACTTAGTGAAGATGTCGTCTAAAGCTTACACTGAAGGTTTTTATTATTTGCCAAGAATAGACAGGAGTATTGTAGAAAATTATAAAGAAGATCTTATTGTATTAACAGGTAATTTATACGGAGAAGTTCCTTCAAAAATACTAAATGTTGGTGAGCGTCAAGCTGAAGAAGCTCTTTTGTGGTGGAAAGAAAAATTCGGGTCTGATTTGTATGTTGAGATTATGCGTCATCAACAAGAGGATGAGGACCGAGTTAATCCAGTTTTAATTAGCATGGCTCAAAAACATGAAGTGAAATTAGTTGCCACTAATAACACTTATTATGTAAATCAAGAAGATGCAAACGCACATGACATTTTGCTATGCGTTAAGGACGGAGAAAAACAATCGACTCCCATAGGTCGTGGTCGTGGCTATCGTTACGGACTCCCCAACCAAGAATACTATTTCAAGTCATCTGATGAAATGAAATCTCTTTTTAGAGACATTCCTGAAGCAATCGTTAATATTCAGGAAGTAGTTGATAAAATTCAACCCTTTGAGTTATCCCGTGATGTTTTACTACCAAAATTTGATATACCAAACTCATTTATTGACCCTTCTGATCATGATGACAGTGGTAATCGTGGAGAGAATGCTTATTTAAGACATTTAACTTACAAAGGAGCAGAAAAAAGATATGGTGAGCTTACAAATGATATTAAAGAACGACTCGATTTTGAATTAAAAACAATTGAAAACACAGGCTACCCTGGATACTTTTTAATAGTTGAAGATTTTATTCGAGTAGCTCGATCTATGAATGTTTCAGTTGGCCCTGGCCGTGGATCAGCCGCAGGTTCAGTCGTCGCCTACTGTTTATGGATTACCAATATTGATCCCATTAAGTATGATTTACTTTTTGAGCGATTCTTAAATCCAGATCGTGTGAGTATGCCAGATATTGATATAGACTTTGATGACGAAGGTCGTGGACGCGTTATGAATTATGTGATAGATAAATACGGTTCGAGTCAAGTGGCTCAAATCATCACATACGGAACTATGGCAGCAAAGTCATCTATTCGTGATACTGCCAGAGTATTAGATTTGCCGTTGGGGGATGCCGATCGAATAGCTAAGTTGATTCCTAACATGGCTAAGTTGAATAAAATATTTAATACTCCAGAAAAGGAATTAAAGGCTAAGTTTAGAGCCGAAGATATGGATTTAATTAATCAGTTACTCAATTTGTCTGAGGGTGATGACCTCGAGGCCGAGACGATTAATCAAGCTCAGGTTTTAGAAGGTTCTTTACGCAACACTGGGATTCATGCTTGTGGGGTAATAATTACTCCTAGCGACATTACAAATTACGTCCCAATAGCTACAGCTAAAGATTCAGATCTATATGTAACTCAATTTGATAATTCAGTTGTTGAAGATGCAGGTCTGTTAAAAATGGACTTCTTAGGACTGAAAACATTAACTCTTATTAAAGACACAGTAAAAATTGTAAAAGCTAAACATGGGGTAGAATTAGATCCAGAAAATTTCCCCCTTGATGATGAAAAAACTTATGAGTTATTTCAAAAAGGAGAAACGGTAGGGGTTTTTCAATACGAATCTGCAGGGATGCAAAAACATATGCGTGATTTAAAGCCTACTGTTTTTGCAGATTTAATAGCAATGAATGCGCTTTACAGACCAGGGCCTATAGAGTATATTCCTAGTTTTATTAGACGTAAACAGGGGGATGAAGACATCAGTTATGACCTCCCCGAAATGGAAGAGTATTTAAAGGAAACTTATGGAATTACTGTATACCAAGAGCAAGTAATGTTATTGTCTCAAAAACTGGCAGATTTCACTAAAGGCGAGGCTGATGTATTGCGTAAGGCGATGGGTAAAAAGCAAATTGCGGTACTCGATAAAATGAAACCAAAGTTTATCAATCAGGCTGCTGCAAAAGGAATGGCTGCAGATAAATTAGAAAAAATTTGGACTGATTGGGAAAAATTTGCAAGTTATGCATTTAACAAATCTCACTCCACCTGTTATGCTTGGATTGCATACCAAACAGCATACTTAAAGTCACATTATCCAGCAGAATACATGGCATCAGTATTGTCAAATAACATGAACGATATAAAACAAGTTACTTTTTTTATGGAAGAGTGTAAGCGTATGAAGTTGAATGTTTTAGGGCCTGACGTTAATGAGAGCTATTATAAGTTTTCTGTAAATCAAAATAATGCTATTCGTTTTGGAATGGGTGCGATAAAGGGTGTAGGTCATGGCGCTGTAAAAACTATAGTAGAGCAAAGAAAAAAAGAAGGATCTTTCAAATCTATTTTTGATTTAGCAAAAAGAATAGACCTTAGAGCTGCTAATAAAAAAGCTTTTGAGAATCTTGCCAATGCAGGTGGGTTTGATTGTTTCACTACTACTCATAGGGCTCAGTACTTTCAAGATGAAGGAGATGGGGTTACTTTTTTAGAAAAAACCATAAAATTTGCTCATAAATTCCAAGAAAATAAAAATTCAGCACAGGTTAGTTTATTTGGAGAATCAAGTGATGTTCAAATTGATGAACCTATTATTCCACCCTGCGAATTGTGGGGTGCAATGGAAAAATTAGCTCGTGAGAAAGAAGTTGTAGGTATTTATATTTCTGGTCATCCCTTGGACGATTTTAAAATTGAAATGCAAAGTTTTTGTAATGGAGATATTTCTGTCTTTCGAGATTTACCAGGATTCTTAAATAAAGAGATTTCGTTTGGAGGCGTAGTGACAGATGTTCAACATCGTGTAAGTAAGCAAGGAAAAGGCTGGGCATTATTTACTATAGAAGATTATGTTAATAGCCATGAATTTCGAATTTTTGGAGAAGAATATTTAAAGTTCAAACATTTTTTGATGCATAATAACTTTGTATTTGTTCGTGTCCTAATTAAAGAAGGCTGGGCTAACCGTGATACAGGCGTTAAAGGTGAACCTCGTTTGCAGTTTAATAGTTTTCAGCTTTTGCATGACATTATGGAGTCTTATGCAAAAAAATTATCTATACAATTAAATATTAAAGAAATATCAGAGGAAAAAGTCCAAAGTATTAAGGATCTTTTACTAATGCATTCTGGAAATCACACTTTAAAATTTGTTGTGTACGACGATGAAGAAGAACTGAAGTTAGAAATGAAAAGTCGCCATCAAAAGATTAAAATATCCCAAGAATTGTTAGAGGAGTTAAAGTCTCAAGAAGTGTATTATAAGTTAAATTAAGGAAGCATAATTTTCAGTAATTCTAGCATAGGAAAAACAAATCGTTTAGGTTTAAGATTTCACTATTTTTAATTAATTTTACACAATAAATTAATTGCAGATAATAGCAATAATCATCCTTAAAAATAAAATATTATGGCATTAGAAATAACAGACTCAAATTTTGAAGAAACAGTATTAAAAAGTACTAAACCAGTATTGGTAGATTTTTGGGCAGCATGGTGTGGTCCTTGTCGAATGGTTGGACCTATCATTGAAGAAATCAGTACAGAGTATGGGGATAGGGCTGTAGTAGGTAAGGTAGATGTAGATTCAAATCAAGAATTTGCAGCGAAATACGGAGTTCGAAATATACCTACTGTGTTGGTGTTTCAAAATGGTGAAGTAGTAGGTCGTCAAGTTGGAGTTTCACCAAAAAACGCATACACAGAAGCAATAGATGCTTTATTATAACACACGCAAATGAAAGATTACAAAAAAGGTTTGTCTTATTGACAAACCTTTTTTAGTTTTAGGTCTATGGATATTCACAGCGAATTACAGCAAGCCTCTAGTTTTTTAAATTTTGATCTATTATCAAAGTCAATTGTTGAGGGATTTATATCAGGGATGCATAAAAGTCCATTTCATGGGTTTTCAGCTGAATTTGCTGAACATAAAATCTATAATAATGGTGAAAGTACCCGCCATATTGATTGGAAGTTGTTTGCCAAAACAGATAAACTTTATACCAAGCGATATGATGAAGAAACAAATCTGCGTTGTCATCTAATTATCGATAACAGCAGTTCAATGCACTATCCAAAAATTCACAAACAGGATGTTAATAATCTGACTAAAATTAGTTTTTCCTCCCTTGCAGCTGCTGCGTTTATGCAATTATTGAAAAAGCAACGCGATGCAGTTGGTTTAAGTGTTTATACCGATGAATTAGATTTCTATGCCCCTGAAAAAGGTGGTGAGCGGCATCGTCAAATGCTATTGAATTGTTTGAGTAATACAGCTACAAAATTATCTAAGTCAGTTGGAACAAAAACTTATGAGATTTTACATCAAATTGCAGAAAAACTTCATCGCCGATCCTTAATTTTCTTGTTTACCGACATGCTCCAGCCTGAGCGAGATTCAAAAAACCTATTTGAAGCCCTTCGTCATTTAAAACATAATAAACATGAATTGGTATTGTTTCATGTTTACGACAAGGCCACAGAATATAGTTTTAATTTTGATAACAGTCCTAGACGTTTTGTGGATATTGAAACAGGAGTAAATATAAACGCACATCCAGAATTAATAAAAGAAAGTTATGAGTCAGAAGTAGAGGTATATTTTAAGGACTTACGTATGATATGTGGCAAGTATAAGATTAATTATGTTGGAATTGATATTCAGCAAGGGTTTGATAAATTATTAACCACTTTTTTAGTAGAGCGTCAGAAATTTATTTAAATACGTATTTTAGAAAAAAATAAATCCAAAAACACTTGTGTTATGAAAAATGCAGTGTATATTTGCAACCGCATTAACGCAACGGTTTGGTAGTTCAGCTGGTTAGAATACCTGCCTGTCACGCAGGGGGTCGCGGGTTCGAGTCCCGTCCAGACCGCTAAGTATTTTTATAAAATACAATAGTATATAAGATGTTGTGTTGTGATAATCAAAATGATTATCCGTGGTTTGTGACAAAACCAGTGAGAAGCTTTCCTGAAAACGGAGGGCTTTTTTTATTTTAAATTTATACTACGTTCTTTACAAAAAAAAAGGGTTCCATAGGAACCCTTTTTTTTTGGGAAATTATATTTTTATTTTTTTGTGAATTCAAATGACCTGCCGCTAACATCAACAGTAAATCCAGTTTTTTCAGCATTATACTTTATTACAAGAGCCGCTGGTTCAAATATAAATTCTCCATTTCCTTCACTTTCTAATGGGAAAGGGCCTTGTGCCCCTATTTGAATTTCAAGCCCTGAATTCCCTTCAGTGATGGTTATAGACATTTCTGTTTCAGATGAAATAAAGTCTCCAGTGTAATTAGAAAAAATTTCAGCACTCTCAGTGCCATCTGTTGATTGCCATTTGTTGTTACCGGAGTTTACGTCTGGTAAAACATAATCAGGATCGATAGTTATTTTAGTCAATTCTTCGGTTGAGTCATGTTTAAATGTCCATGACGTGTTTCGTTTCCATATTTCGACTGGAAGGGTTTGTCTTGTTGTAGAACCACTTTTAGTCTTAAATTCAATAACTACTGGCATAGGCATTTGTTCTAAATTTTCGATAGTAATAAGCACTCCTTGAGTTGGATCATTTTTTACATACTTTACGTTTGTAATTGCTTGGTCTACCTTCCAGCTGTTAATGAACCAGCCTCTCCAAAACCATCTAAGATCTTCACCTGCTACATTCTCAATAGTTCTGAAGAAATCGTCTGGTGTTGGATGTTTATATGCCCAACGGTTAATGTACTCCCTAAATGCCTCGTCAAATCGTTCCTTTCCAAGAATGTGTTCTCTTAGTACAACTAAGCCTGCACTTGGCTTGTAATAGGCCAAAATCCCTAAATTTCTTTCTTTTAAATTGTCAGGTGAAGTGTATACAGCTTCAAGTCTATCATTTACTAACATTCCAGAAAATTGATGCATGTTAGGAACGGATTCTTTATACTCACCATCATTAAAAGCATCTGTACTTAGTGAGTTAATAAACGTATTAAATCCTTCATCCATCCAAGCGTGTAAACGTTCATTGGATCCTACTATCATTGGAAACCATATGTGTCCAAATTCATGATCTGTTACTCCCCACAGCCTAGATGTTTTCGATTGGTAATTACAAAATACAATCCCAGGATATTCCATTCCTCCTTCATTTCCAGCAACATTTATGGCCGCGGGATAGGGATATTCTAACCATTTTTCTGAATAATGTTCTATGGAAGCTTTGGTATACTCAGTAGATCGTGTCCACGCATCTTGGCCGACACTTTCTACTGGATATGCAGACATTGCTAGAGATTTTTTACCACTTGGAAGGTTGATTCTTGCTGCGTCGAGAATAAAAGCAGCTGAAGATGCCCATGCAACATCTCTTGAATTTTCAATTCTAAATTTCCATGTTAATGTTGATGTGTCTCTTGGACGTGAATCTGAATCATTTAATTCAGATTCAGATCGAATCATAACAGTTGAATCACTTGCTTCTGCCTTTTTTAATCTACTTTGTTGTTCTTTTGTATAAACTTCTTTAGGGTTCAAAAGAGCTCCTGAGCATACTACTATGTGGCTTGCAGGTGCAGTAATATTAACGTCAAATGTTCCGTATTCTAAATAGAACTCACCTGCGCCTAGGTATGGAAGTGTATTCCATCCAGTAACATCGTCATAAACACACATTCTTGGATACCACTGGGCTAGTGTAAATACACGCCCATTTTTGGTTTCAAGAACACCCATGCGGTCAGATCCATAATCTGGTGAGGTAAAAGAAAAATCAATTTTAACTCCTACCGTACCACCATTAGCACTTAATGATTTAGGTAAATTAACTTTCATTCTTGTATCAATAATGGTGTATGTTGTGTTTATCAACTTGGAACGGCGTCCTTTTTTATAAACTAACTGAATTTTATTTATGCCATATCCACCGTCAAAACTTTGACCTTTGGCCCCGTTTCGACTCCCTTTTAAAGGAATAATTGCATTACCACGAGAATCTTTTTTAAATAAATTTTGATCTAATTGCATCCATAAAAAATCAAGTTCATCGGGGCTATTGTTGGTATAAGTAATAGTTTCAGATCCTGAAATTTCTTTGGTTGTTTCGTTCAGATTTACGTCAATTGTGTAATCGGCACTATTTTGCCAATATGCATGTCCAGGTTTTCCACTAGCAGATCGAGTAGCTGTTCCATTTTTTGAATAGAAATCATGACCAAAAGCTTCATTATAGTTGTAATTTGATTCTTGTTTTTCCTGCGCTTTTAGGCTTGATGAAATTAGAAATAAACCGCAAATAAATGCAGTGATAAGCTTATTCATATTATTTTGTTTTAAATTAATTTTGTGCGAATTTAATAATAAATACAGCATGTTATTTATATAAACTGTTAAATCCTTAATCTTACTAATAAGTAATAAAGAATAATTATCTTTTTTTTTGTTTTAAATGGTCAACTAAATAAAAACCCTTTCAGGTCCAAACAATATTAATAAAAATAGCCAAGAATATTAACGATACCACCAGCTTTAAAATCGATGATGTAAAAAATCCAATTAAACTTCCAAAGGCAGCTTTCATAGCTGTTTTTATATCAGCGTTGTTTAACAGTTCACCAACAAGCGCACCAATAAATAACCCCAAGATCAATCCCCCTGGAATAGGTGATATTAACCCCAAGATAAGACCAATAGTGGTCCCTATCATTCCAGCCCTGGTTCCTCCAAATTTTTTAGTTCCTATAGCTGGAATAAAGTAGTCTAAAACCCATATTAATATTGCTACGATAAGTGTAATTACAAGGGTACTTATACTAACACTAATATTAGGAGTTAGATACAAAATTAAAATCCCAAACCAACCTGTTAATGGTCCAGGTAAAACAGGAAGAAAACTACCAATAATTCCGAGAAGCATTAAAAATCCAGCAAAAATTATTATAAATAAATCCATATTTATTATTTACGAAATCTTGTCAATATTACAAAAATTTAACAGATTGTTAAAACAATAAAAATGACATTTGAATTGTAAATTATTAATTTTGCTTAAAATATGAATTAATGGAATCTCTTGAAGAATTAATTAAATTAATATCGCTAGAAAAAATAAATAAAAATACTTTTCTTGGCCATAATTATAAAGCTCCCTGGGGTCGTGTTTTTGGAGGGCAAGTTTTAGCCCAATCTCTTTACGCTGCTTATCAAACGGTTCCAAAGGATCGCTATGCACACTCAATGCATGCATATTTTATTTTAGGTGGAAATGTAGATATTCCAATTAAGTATGAGGTAGATGTTATAAGAGACGGTGGTAGTTTTGCTACAAGACGGGTAGTAGCTTTTCAAAATGAAAAGCCAATTTTCAATATGTCTGCATCTTTTCAAAAAAATCAAAACGGAGTTGATCATCAAATATCCATGCCAAATGTATTTTCACCTGACAAACTAATGAATAGCTATGAGCAAATTGAAGAATTCAAGGATGTAATTCCAGATACATACAAGCGTTATAAGTCCTTTTTACCAAAAATATTTGATTTCAAGCCCACTGACAACATGTTAACTAAGTTGGTAAAAAATAGTTCACCGTTTGATAATATTTGGTTTAAAACTTGTGAGAAAGTATTTCAAAGTATTCCTCTTCAACATCAATTATTAGCATATGCTTCAGATTACAACATTCTCAGACCTGCATCAATGCCACATAGAGAATTTTTGAATTCAAAAGAGGTTTTTTATACAAGCTTGGACCACGCAATCTGGTTTCATCGCGATTTCGACATAAGTGATTGGCTGTTGTATGCGATAGAAAGTCCAAGCGCTTCTAACTCACGAGGGTTTTCAAAAGGTAGTATATTTGATTCTCAAGGAAATTTGATAGCCTCTGTAGCACAAGAAGGTCTTATGCGGATACTTAATAAAGGATCAAAGCGAGGTACTATCTAGAGATTTTATAAATCTAATAAGTTTGATAAATTGTATGTCGCCTTGCTCTTAAAACATAGCTCTATCAAAATGGAAGAATACCATATATTTACAAAAAAATTATATTGAGTAAAAAAATTCTCTTTCAGAAATTTAAACAGTCTTTGATTCACCAAAAGCTGAGTGTTTTGGTGTCCAGTTCCAAACAAAAAATACATTTAAAAGGTGCTTTAGGCTCGTCATTTTCATTCTCTGTTTCTACAGTTTTTAATTCTTCTGATAGACCTTTTTTATTGATATTTGATTCTAAAGAAGAAGCCGCTTATTATTTGAACGATTTTGAAATGCTTTTGGATGAGAAACAAGTTTTGTTTTACCCTGGAAGTTACCGTAGGCCTTATCATGTTGAGGAAACTGATAATGCAAATGTTTTGTTGAGGGCCGAAGTTCTAAATCGAATAAACTCTCAAAAAAAGCCAGCCGTAATTATTACATACCCAGAAGCGCTTTTTGAAAAAGTAGTTTCTAGGACTCAGCTTGAAAAATCAATTTTTAAAGTTAGTATTGGAGAAACCCTAAATCTAGATTTTTTCAATGAAGTTCTTTTTGAGTATCAATTTTCTAGAGTTGATTTTGTTACAGAACCTGGAGAATTTTCTGTCCGTGGTGGAATAGTAGACGTGTTTTCTTTTTCGCATGATGAGCCATATAGAATTGAATTTTTTGGGGATGAGGTAGAAAGCATCAGAACATTTGATATAGAGACCCAGCTTTCTACTAATACTATTAAAAAAATTCAAATATTACCTAATATTGAACATAAATTACTTAATCAAACACGTCAGAGCTTTTTTGAATATATATCATCTGAAACACTAATTTTTGCAAAAAACATTTCTAATCTATTAGAATCAACAGAGAAACTTCAGCAAAAAGCTAGAGAGGCATACGATGCACTAACTTCAGAAATTAATTATAGTAACCCTGTTGATTTATTTTGTACTTCTGCTAATTTTAAATCACAATTGCTAGATTTTTCCGTAGTTGAATTTGGAATGAATTCCATATTAGCTACTAATGTTTCTCAAAAAGTTGAATTTCAAGTTGGTCCACAGCCATCATTTAACAAGCAGTTCAATCTATTGATCGATGAATTAAATTCTAAACATGATTTGGGTTATCATAATTTCATCTGTTGTTCTAGTTCTCAACAGGCGCAGCGTTTTTATGATATTTTTGAAACAGTGGATAATCAAGTTCATTGTCAGATTATAGTGATGTCTTTGTATGAGGGATTTGTTGATCATGATAATAAATTGGTTTGTTATACTGATCATCAAATATTTGAGCGATATCATAAATTTCACTTAAAAAATGGTTATACCAAAAAGCAATCCATAACTCTCAAGGAACTAACAAAACTTGAAATAGGAGATTATATTACCCACATAGATCATGGAATTGGAAAGTTTGGAGGTTTGCAGAAAATTGAAGTTGAAGGTAAAAAACAAGAGGCAATAAAGTTGTTTTATGGTGAACGGGATGTTCTTTATTTGAGCATCCATGCTCTTCACAAAATTACTAAGTTTAACGGAAAGGATGGTAAGCTCCCAAAGATTTATAAGCTTGGAAGTAAGGCCTGGAAAGTCCTCAAACAAAAGACTAAGATAAAGGTTAAGGAGGTTGCTTTTAATTTAATCAAACTTTACGCAAAGCGAAAATTAGAAACCGGGTATAGGTACAAGCCAGACAGTTCAATGCAGCATGAACTAGAAGCCTCTTTTATGTATGAGGATACACCAGACCAGGTTACGGCAACAGCAGATATAAAAGCAGATATGGAAAGTGAGCGCCCAATGGATCGCTTAATTTGTGGGGATGTTGGCTTTGGTAAAACCGAAGTAGCTATAAGAGCTGCTTTTAAAGCCGTTGACAACGGAAAGCAAGTTGCTATATTAGTACCTACAACTATACTTGCATTTCAACATGCCAAGACTTTTAGAGCTCGTTTTAAGGATTTTCCCGTTACCATTGATTACATTAACAGATTCAAAACAACAAAGCAGCGAAAAGATACTCTAGAGCAATTAGAGTCAGGTCAATTAGATATTATTATTGGTACGCATCAGTTAGTAAACAAATCTGTTAAGTTCAAAGATTTAGGACTTTTAATTGTTGACGAAGAGCAAAAATTTGGTGTAGCTGTTAAAGAAAAACTTAAAACTCTAAAGGATAATGTTGATGTGTTAACCCTTACGGCAACTCCGATCCCTAGGACGTTGCAATTTAGTCTTATGGCAGCACGAGATTTATCTGTTATTAATACTCCGCCTCCAAATCGTTATCCAATTGAAAGTCAAGTAATTCGTTTAAATGAAACTATAATAAGGGATGCTATCTCTTACGAAATTCAGCGTTCAGGACAGGTTTATTTTATTCACAACAGAATAGAAAACATAAAAGAAGTTGCTGGTTTGATTCAACGCTTAGTACCAGATGCTAAAATTAGAGTTGGCCATGGTCAGTTAGAAGGTCGAAAGCTAGAACGGCTAATGTTAGATTTTATGGGCGGAGAATTTGATGTACTAGTTAGTACTACGATAGTTGAGAGCGGGTTAGATGTACCTAACGCAAATACAATTTTGATAAATAATGCGAATAATTTTGGGTTGAGTGACCTGCATCAAATGCGTGGTCGAGTAGGTCGAAGTAATAAAAAAGCATTCTGTTATTTTATTACGCCTGATTTTCATGCCATGACAGACGATGCCCGTAAACGAATATCAGCCTTGGAACAATATACAGCACTTGGGAGTGGATTTAATATAGCTATGAAAGATTTAGAAATAAGGGGCGCAGGTGATTTGTTAGGAGGGGAACAAAGTGGTTTTATTAATGATATCGGATTCGAAACCTATCAGAAGATTCTTAATGAGGCCATTGAAGAGCTGAAAGAATCAGAATTTAAGAACTTATTTAAGGAAGAGATAAATAATAAACAATTTGTAAAAGAGATAACACTAGATACGGACTTTTCTCTAATGTTTCCAGATGATTTTGTTAATAATATTACAGAGCGTCTAAGTCTTTATACGCAACTTAACACTCTTAATTCTGAGGCTGAATTAGAAGTTTTTGATCGTGATTTAACTGATCGGTTTGGTGCTTTACCAATTCAGGTAGTAGATCTTTTAGACAGTGTGAGAATTAAGTGGTTAGCAACTAAGTTAGGATTTGATAAAATTGTGATGAAACAGGGTAAACTTATTGGTTATTTCGTTAGAGATCAAAACAGTCTTTTCTATCAAAGTGATCATTTCACTAGAATCCTTAAGTATGTACAAGCTAATCCGAAATTATGCTCTATTAAAGAAAAACAAATGAGACAAGGACTGAGGCTATTGATGAGTTTTAAAAATATTAATACTGTTCAAGAGGGTCTAAAATCTCTGAAGCCAATTTTGGATTATAATTAGATAAAAAAACTGCTCTATTTATTTTTAGGAGTTTATTGAAAAATAATATTTGTTTTATTTTTTGTGACGTTCAGTTTTATATCCCGCCCTAAATAGAGCGCTCTATTCTCATTTTCATGTCCTGCTGGGAAGCCAAAAGCGACAGGAAAATTAGTATCTTTAAGAATGTCTAAAATAAGTCCTTCAACTGATTCCCCCCACAGGGGATCATTGATTTTTAGTTTACTAATATTTCCTATTATTACACCAGAACATTGATCGAAGTAACCAGCACGTTTTAATGATTGTAATTGTCGGTCAATATGGTATTTATATTCGCCAATTTCTTCAATAAAAATAATTTTTCCTTTTGTATTTATACTAGTTTTACTCCCTAGTGTAGCAGTAATTAATGTTAAATTTCCACCAATAAGTTGTCCATGGGCTTTACCAACTTTGTTATAATAGTTCCCTTCAATATTGTAGCCCTCAAGTTCTCCGAAAAGAGCTGATTTTAGAGTTTCTAACGATAGTTTAATCGATTTAGGATCATCAACTAAATTGATACACATCATTCCGTGTATGCTCTGGTAACCTAGTTTATGAAGTTTTTCATGAAAGACTGTAATATCGGAATACCCTATAATCCACTTTGGGTTTTTTTTAAATTTTTCAAAGTTTAGTTTATCTATAATTCTTTGAGAGCCGTACCCCCCACGTGCACACCATATTGCTTTAATTTTAGGATTGTCAAGTGCCCATTGAAAGTCATCTGTTCTGTCTTTATCCGATCCTGCAAAATGGTTTAGTTTTTTTTCTATATTTTTCCCAAATACAACTTTTAAACCCCAATTTTTTAGAACTATTTTTGTTCTTTGAATTACTTCATGATTTTGTTTTAAGACTCCAGCGGGAGCTATCATGGCAACAATGTCTCCAACTTGTAAACAGGACGGTCGTATCATATTAGAATCCATATTGGGTATCAATTTTTATTATGCTGTCCAAAATTTGTGCATTTTTACCAATAATTTATAACAGAAAAAGGGAGTTGTCGATAAATTAAAAAACCATTATTCTTTACTATTAGTAAATATAAGAATTTCTCTAATGTTCTGTTTCTAATTAGAAGTAATATTATGTATTTTTGTTGGTATAAATAATACAAAATGTCAAAACGTTTTACAATTACAGCAGCCTTGCCTTACACTAATGGACCATTACACATCGGGCACTTGGCAGGAGTTTATGTGCCGGCCGATATATATGCACGTTACATGCGTTTAAAGGGGCATGATGTAGCGTTTATTTGTGGAAGTGATGAGCATGGTGTACCTATCACAATAAAAGCTAAAAATGAAGGGATTTCTCCACAGGACATTGTAGATTATTATAATTCAAATATTAAGTCTTCTTTTGAGGATTTTGGTATTTCGTTCGATAATTACTCAAGAACATCAGCAAAAATTCATCACGATACTGCTTCGGAGTTTTTTAAAAACCTTCATGCTAGTGGTGAATTTTTGGAAGAAACAAATGCACAACTTTATGACTCCAAAGCTGGTCAGTTTTTAGCTGATCGTTTTGTTGTAGGTACTTGCCCAAAGTGTGGTAATGAAGAAAGTTACGGAGATCAATGTGAAGCCTGTGGTACTTCTCATAACGCCACAGACTTGTTGAACCCTAAATCCGCAATAACAGGTGTAACTCCAAGTTTGAAAGATACAAAACACTGGTTTTTACCACTTAACAAACACGAGTCTTTTTTAAAAGAATGGATTTTGGATGGTCACAAATCAGACTGGAAACCTAATGTTTACGGCCAATGTAAGTCTTGGCTTGACGATGGCTTACGCCCTCGTGCAGTTACCCGTGACTTAGATTGGGGTATTCCTGTTCCCGTTAAGGGCGCAGATGGAAAGGTTTTGTATGTATGGTTTGATGCCCCAATAGGATATATTTCATCAACCAAAGAATGGGCTCAAAGAGAAGGTAAAGATTGGGAGCCATATTGGAAAGATAGTAATACCACGCTAGTTCATTTTATTGGTAAGGACAATATTGTATTTCATTGTATTATTTTTCCAGCTATGTTGAAGGCCGAGGGTAGTTATATTCTTCCAACTAATGTTCCTGCTAATGAATTTTTAAATCTTGAGGGTCAAAAACTATCTACTTCCAAAAACTGGGCAGTTTGGCTTCCTGATTATTTAAAAGAATTTCCAGATAAACAAGATGTCTTAAGATATGTATTAACAGCTACTGCTCCTGAAACAAAGGATAATGATTTTACTTGGAAAGATTTTCAAGCTAGAAATAATAATGAGTTGGTTGCTATTTTTGGAAATTTTATAAATAGGGTTATGGTGTTGACTACGAAGTATTACCAAGGTATCGTACCAGCTCCGCAAAAGTTTTCTAATGATGATTTGGTAGCCCTAGATCTTATTAAGTCTTATCCACTTATAATTTCGAAATCTATTGAGCGGTATCGATTTAGAGAAGCCAGCCAAGAGTTTATGAACCTTGCAAGACATGGGAATAAATTTTTGGCAGATGCTGAACCCTGGAAGGTTATAAAAACTGATCCTGCCCGAGTTCAAACTATAATGTATATCGCTCTTCAAATTGCCGCAGCACTGGCAGTATTATCTGAGCCCCTATTACCTGCATCATCCAAAAGATTAAAATCAATGCTAAATTTAGATTTAATTTCTTGGAAAAACATTGAGAGTGGAGATCCTATGATTAAGCCTTTTCATCAAATAGGAGAGTCTGAACTCTTATTCGCTAAAATAGAAGATTCTGAAATTGATTTTCAATTGGATAAATTGGCAAAAAGTAAGCTGGTTAATGAAACTGTCAATAAAAAAATAGAGTCTCAAAAAGAAACAATCTCTTTTGAAGATTTTTCAAAATTAGATATTAGAGTTGGGACTGTCTTAGAGGCTAAGAAGATGCCAAAAGCAAAAAAACTATTGGTACTTAAGGTAGACACTGGAATCGATGTTAGAACTATTGTTTCTGGAATTGCAGATAGTTTTACAGCCGAGGAAGTTATCGGGAAACGAGTTACAGTATTAATTAATTTAGCGCCTAGAAACTTACGTGGAGTTGAAAGTCAAGGAATGATTTTAATGACTGAAACATCGGAGGGTAAATTAGTATTTGTGAACCCTGACAGCTCTCATAATGCTAAGAATGGTTTGAAAATCGGTTAGCTAATATCCAAAACATAAATTTTGTTGATACCTTAGGTTGTACTATCTTTATAAATTACCAATAATTTAGTTTATGGCCGGATCAAACATTACTTTAAAACAACTTTCATCTATCTTGGGTGTATCAATTTCAACGATTTCTAAAGCGCTGAATGATAGCCACGAAATAAGTGATGCCACTAAAAAAAGAATTGTTAAGTCTGCAAAATTACATAATTACCAGCCAAATAAAATTGCTGTAGGCTTAAAATCTGGAAAAACTAATACCATAGCGGTTGTAATTCCTAGTGTACAAAATAGTTTTTTTGCTCGTGCATTATATGGAATTGAGAGTATGATTTCTAACACTAATTACAATATTATAGTGTGTCTAACTAAAGAGTCTCATTCTAAAGAAGTAGAGACCTTTAACATGTTATCAAATGGTGTCGTAGACGGTTTCATAGTAGCGGTGAGTGAAGAAACACAAAATTTACAAAACTATGATCATTTTCATAATGTGATTGAAAATGGTAAGTCCGTAGTCATGTTTGACAGAGTGATTGAATCTGTTAATTGTGGAAAAGTTACAACCAATGATTTTACTGCTTTATCTGAAGCGACTCAAAAGCTAATTGAATCAGAACGTAAACAAATTATTCTCCTTTCTACAATTCACGGATTAAACGTAGGCAAGCAACGTGCACAAGGATATGTTAAGGCTATGGAAGCTGCTGGGTTGGCTCCGGTGCTTTTAGAGTCTACTGATAAATTGGCAGGGGCAGTTATGGCTGATTATTTAAAATCAAACCCAGTAGATGCCATCATGGCTTTAGATACCGATGCTTCACTATCCGCTTTAAAAGCAGTAAAATCATCAGGAAAAAAAATCCCTCAAGATATTGCTGTTATTGGATATGTTAGCGAACGTATGGCTCACAACCTAACTCCTGAATTAACAACAATTAATCAACACAGTTATACCATAGGAAATTCGGCTGCAACAATGATGGTTGAATCGCTTAGAACAAAATCTAGTGAAGTCAAGCAATTGGTTATAAGTTCAACTTTATCGGTCAGAGATTCATCTTAAAAAGATAAAATTAAAAAGTATAAAATTTTTAGATATTCCTCCTTACAAATCCAATACATTCCTCAAACGTGCATACACAATTAAGTTTACTATTATTTCTTAATATTCTGTGCGAGCGCGTCTATTTGTAATAAGTAAGTCAATATTTTATATTTATTAATAGTAGACTAGTATTAAAGCTATATTTTCTAATTTTTTACTTGTGAAATATCCTAGTTGATATTAAAAAATTCTATTACTTTTGAAAAAAAAATAAAAATGAATAAAATTAAGTACACAATTATTCTTGCTTTTGCTTTTTTGCAAACTCAATCACAAAACAGCACTGATTTATTAGATCACTATAAATCTTATTATTCTCAAATGCAAAAGCTAGGAGATACCCAAGGAATCATAAGCGCTATGAATCATTTAATTATTCTTGAGCCAAATATAAAACGTCAAGATTCACTAGCCTATGTATATGTTCTTGAGGGTAAGCATAGGCAGGCGCTTGCTCTATTAGGAATTGAAGCTAAAGATTCAGATACAGACTTAGAATCAGAAATTAAAGCTATTAGTTTGAAGACATTAAATGAGCCTGCAAGAGCTTTAGAGCACTACGAAGTACTTTTTAAGCGTAGCCCTTCTGCTGTACTTGCATATGAGCTTGCGGATCTTAAAATTCAAACCGATGACCTTACAGGAGCAAGTTTAAATATTACTTATGGAATGGCTAATTCTACTACTGATATGATGAAGGCTTATTATGAATCACAAACCCCTTATCAAGTTTCGTTAGTTGCTGGATTTGTATATTTAAAAGCAATTGCAAAGTTTAGGGAAAATCCAAAAACAAATCATGACGATTCAATTGCTTTACTGGAAGAAGCTTTATTATTAGCTCCGAATTTTAATTTAGCAACTTTAGCAATTGATGCTATTCGTGTTCAAAAGGAAGGTTTAATAACTGAATAAATATAAAAAAGCAGCGTTGATTCGCTGCTTTTTTTATGTCTACCATATTCGCACCCTTTGTTCTTTGGGTAAATACATTTTATCTCCTTCTTGAATGTCAAAAGCTGCATAAAAAGCATCAACATTTTTCAATGGTTGAGTAGCTCTTTGTATTCCGGGCGAGTGGGGATCAGTTTTAATTTGTGTTCTCAGCGCATCCTCACGTGTTAGTGTTCTCCATACAGTAGCCCAAGACATAAAAAAGCGTTGCTCAGCTGTAAATCCATCAATATTTTCAGGTCTTCCGTTTTCATTCATGTACAATTGAAGCCCATCATAAGCACCAAGAACTCCACCAAGATCACCAATGTTTTCTCCTAAAGTGAACTTACCATTTATGTAAACACTGTCCAAAACTTCAATGGCACTATATTGTTCAGCCAGCGCATTGCCGCGTTTTTCGAATTCAACTAAATCTTTATCCGTCCACCAATTGTTTACATTTCCGTCTCCATCAAAACGCGCTCCAGAATCATCAAATGCATGGGATATTTCATGGCCTATAACAGCGCCAATCCCACCATAATTTACAGCTTCATCTGCTGTAAAGTTATAAAAAGGAGGTTGCAAAATAGCTGCAGGAAAAACAATCTCATTATTTAGAGGATTAAAGTATGCATTTACAGTTTGAGGAGGCATTCCCCATTCGGCTTTATCAACAGGTTGTCCTATTTGTGATATATTTTCTTTGCTACTCCAATTAGAAACAGCCATCATATTCTCCGCAAAGCTATTACCTTCAAGAACTTGTAACTCAGAATAGTCTTCCCATTCGTCTGGGTATGCAATTTTTACTGTGAATTTATCTAATTTCTCAATAGCTTTGGCTTTTGTAGCATCACTCATCCAGTCTAGAACTTCTATTCTGTTTTGGAAAGCTTTAATCACATTAGCAATCATTTTTTCTGCTTTCTCTTTCGCTTCTGGTGGGAACTTTGCTTCTACATACAGTTTTCCTATAGCTTCTCCAACAGAGCCGTTAACTGTGCCTAGAGCTCGTTCTTCCGCTTCACGTTGAGCCTTGGAACCATTTAAAGTTTTGCTATAAAATTCCCAATTAGCTGTTTCAATTTCTGTTGTTAAATATCCTGCGGCATTATCAATTGTGCTCCAGGTCATTAATATTTTAATATCATCAATTGACGTATTTGTTAAAAAAGTATTTAGCGCAGCCATATAAGTTGGTTGCATTACTAGTACAGATTCTAACGGCGCAGTGACCCCAAGATCTTTTGTAAACTTATCCCAGTCAATTAGAGGAGTCATTGCACTTAATTCTTTTAAAGTACGTGGGTTATTGAAGTTACGAATGTCTCGACTCTGAACCTTATCAAGTCTGGGCTTTGCTAGTTTTGTTTCTAATTCCAGTATTCGTTTTGCAGCATTTGCTGCATCTTTATCACTGTATCCAACAAATCCAAGCATTCTAGCTACGTGATTTGTGTATTGTTCTCTAATTTCTTGAGACTTTGTATCTTGATCCAAATAATAATCACGCTGGAGTCCTAATCCACCGGGGTAGACCCAGGCAGTATTAATTTTACTATCATTTAAGTCTGCATTGGCACCTATTCCAGCAAAAGGGGCAGAAACTCCAGTGGTTGTGGCATATACAGTTTGCATATCGTTAATCGATCGAATACTATTTATAGCTTTTAAAAGCGGTTTAATAGGGTCAATACCAGCCTTATTACGTGCAAGGGTATCTAATTCAGATTCAAAAACTAGTAATGCTTTTTTTTGATCAGTCCCTTCAGCATAGGTTCCAAATTCTTTAGACGTTTTGATGATGTCTAGAACGTCTTTTCTTGTTGATTTTCGAAGAACTCCGAATCCTCCCCATCGTGTTTCATCATCGGGGATAGTATTCGTTTTCATCCAATTACCATTAACATAGTCATAGAAGTTTTCTTTTGGACTGACTGAAGTATCCATGTTTTCAAGAATGATTCCCGGAATTTTTTCAATAATATTTGATGAGGTTTTTGAATTGTTTTTACAAGCATTTAAGCTTAGTATACATAGGGAACTCAATAATATTTGTTTGCTTATATTCATCATTGGTTGTTTTAAATTAGAAATACAAATTATTAAAAATTCAATAGAAAACTGTCTAATGGTTTTCTACAAAAAATTAATTAAGAATTATTTTTTTGGTTGTATGCTGGTTATCAACCGTTATTTTTAGAAAATAAATTCCGCTAGTATATCCTTGCATTTGAAGCGCAAATGGAGTAGAAGTAATTATTCTCCTTTTAGTGAACAGTTTTTTACCTGTAATGTCTAAAACTTGTAGATCAAATGGTTTATTATTTTGTAGTTTAATGTAAAAAGTATCTTTCGATGGATTTGGATAAACAGCCAGTTGATTTAATTCTAAATCATCTGAGCTTAAAGAAGTGCCATCAACATAAAAGTCATCGATTACTACACCTTCTTCATTCACAGCTTGATCTGAATGAAAAACAATTCTAAAAATTACATTGGATTCAGAGTTAAGAGAATCTAGTGCATAGCTATACTGGTTTAATGTAGCTTCAGTTCCTGTCCATTGTCCACCAACACAATTATAACAATTATCGGCATAGCCATCCCCAGCAGTACGACTGCTGTTATACCAGTTAGGGTCTTCTGACGAGCCAAGTAGTTCCCATGATATACCTTGATCAGTTGAATATTCAACATAAACTAAATCCCAGTCAAACTCTAGTACAAAAGCCATGTCAAATTTTAATACAGGATTTGCAACATTTGTCAAATCATAACATTTCGAAACTAGATATCCTTTTACATCGTCTCTGTGGTTTCCGTCCAGATTAGTGGCGTATACATTTTCTGGAGAAGAGGCACTGTTGAGCTGTGTTCCACTAGGCACTCCAAGTTCCCATGTACTTCTACCTTCATTAATAACTATGAGTTCATCTTCAGGGTTTTCAAAAGTATTTATGTCTTGTATCGATCCTTCATTATTAGCATAGAAAGTAATTTCTTTGCTGTTATTAGAGCTAAAAAAGTCATCAGCAATCGTAGCTGTTACTGCTAACTGGTGTGCACCAATTTCAACGTCTAACAAGTCTAGGTCAATAATCTCTAATTGTTCAGATTCAATATTTCCGGTCCAAGAAATTGAGATCTCTTCGTTTTCATCTAAAATATATGAAATGTCTATAGACGTAATATTATTTTGCCCATTGTTTTTCACCTTTAATTGTGGCAAAATTGATCCACAATTAATTTGTGAATCTACTGGATTTTCAACTCCAACTAGCTGGACATCATTAGTAGCCAATTGTGAGGATGGGAGTTCAGTTCTAAATGCACCTCGCCCATAAGTAGCGGCTGTGATATTGTTATCAACTATGTTTATACTTAGATCTCTAACCGATGAGTTTGGGAGATTATTATCAAATTCTACCCAGTTATTAGAATTGTCATTATATCTGTACACACCAAGACTAGTACCAAGGTAAAGTACATTATCTATAGTATTAGTTTGATGTTTAATTATGTTTTTGACAACATTAGGTAGCGATCCCGTAATATCTGCAAAGCTGATACCCTGGTTGATAGATTTCCATACTTTACCCCCTCCGCCGCTAGTTGTGACGTAGACGATGTTGTTGTCATTATTATTTATTTCTATGGAAGTAACATTGCTAGGAAAATTATAGACATTTGTAAATGTCAATCCGTGGTCAAAGCTTCTTCTGAGGCTTGAATTTATTCCTACATAGATGTTGTCAGAATTTATGGGGTCTAGTTCTAAAACATCAATGTTAGTACCAAAACTTTCGGATACTTCAGTCCAGGTACCAGAGCTGAATTGATATAAGCTACTGTATCCTGCAAAAACTTCACTATCACTATTGATCGAAAGTGGTGTTATCCAGTTGCCGCTAGTGGGTGATGAGTAGCCGTCTGTACTGCCAGGTTGACCGGAGTTGTTGCTCACGTACAGAGTTGTTCCGTTTTGTAGAAAACCATAATATAAATTATCATTGTTTGGATCAATTACGCCTTCCATTCCGTCTCCACCGTGGTAGCTAGCCCATTGGTTACTAAATCCAAAACCACCATTATCTTGTGCTCCCCCAGCAATTTTTCCTGAATCTTGTTTAGAAACTGAAATTCTGTAAAATTGAGTTATGGAAAGACCAACTGTTAGGTCTTCAAATGTTGAGCCGTTGTCCGTGGATTTGAAAACGCCACCGTCAGAGCCAACAAATAATCCATTTTCAAAATCTCTAATAAAATGAATGTCAGCATGTGTGTAAGAAGCATTACGTGTAGTCCAGCTATTTACTTGAGAAAAAGAATCACCTCCGTTTGTTGATTTCCAAATATTCAATACACCAACATATATTTCATTTTCGTTTGTATTCGAAGCCGATATAGCCAAATCATACCACGCTTGGGATACCCCATTAAAAATATCTGTGGTATTAGCCATCTGGGTGAACGATAGTCCACTATTAGTGGATCTGTAAACTCCTTGGTAATCATATCCACCAGTTGCAGCAACTAAGTACACATAGTTTGAGTTTGCCTGAGTGACATCTATAAACATACGACCAGCAGCGGAAGGTAGGCCTGTAGTTATTAAATTGAAACTATTCCCTCCATTTGATGATCTGTAAAATTGTGAATTAGTTGAAGCATAAATAATATTTGGATTTGAGGGTTTAACTTTTAAATCTCTAAAATTACCTGACTGAGACAGAGTCCAGCTATTCCCTCCGTTTGTGGTCATATAAATACCAGTATTTGTAGCTACCCATAGGACGTTAGAATCATTTGGGTTTATATAAATTTCAGAAGTTCTATTTGTTCCAGGATTATTAGAAGGATTTAATCCTGTTTGAGTCCAACTGGTACCACCATCGGTTGATTTCCAAACACCAACGCTGTAAGAATCTCCAGCATCATCATCTCCAGTGGCAATGTAAATTATGTTGCTATTGTTTGGGTCAATCGCAATGCCTGATACTCCAATTTGAGGGAGATGATCGACAAGTGGTA